>Ga0268262_10005727_pt1 | contig 12212 bp, 18 predicted proteins | sample TergutNc150P3_FD_190354 | JGI IMG/M metagenome (GOLD analysis project Ga0268262, IMG submission 190354) | Nasutitermes corniger P3 segment gut microbial community from laboratory colony in Florida, USA - Nc150 P3 (SPAdes) (version 2) | ecosystem: Host-associated > Arthropoda: Insects >... | reverse complement strand
AAGCTGGTGGAAATCCTTGAGCGCGCCAAATAAGGGGAATAGCGGAAATGATACAAGTGGAAACATTCCTGAATGTGGCGGATAATTCAGGGGCCAAGCGTGTCCAGTGCATCAAGGTTCTGGGCGGCAGCAAACGCCGCTATGCGCGGATTGGCGATATAATTGTGGTGGCGGTTAAAGAAGCCCTGCCCACTTCGGCGATTAAAAAAGGCACGGTGGAAAAGGCAGTGGTGGTGCGTACCCACAAAGAGTATCGCCGCCCGGATGGCACGTACATTCGCTTTGATGACAATGCGTGCGTTATCATTGACGCCACGTTGAATCCCAAAGGGAAGCGTATTTTTGGGCCGGTAGCCCGTGAACTGCGGGAAAAGGGTGATTTTATGAAAATCGTATCCCTTGCCCCTGAGGTTTTGTAGGAGATAGGCATGAAACAAGTTTCATGTTCGATTTTAATGCGCGGCTATACAGCCGCACAGGATAGAGGTTAATAGGCATGGCTGAAGCGGTACATAAATTCAAACTCAAAAAAGAAGATACCGTCGAGATTATCGCCGGCAAAGACAAGGGCAAGCGGGGTAAGATTCTCAAAATCCTCCGTGACAAAGACCGTCTTGTGGTAGAAGGGGCAAACATTGTAAAGAAGACGAAAAAACGCCGGAGCCAGCAGGACCGGGGCGGCATTATCGAAATAGAGGCGGCCCTTCACAGTTCCAATGTGATGATCGTCTGCAAGAAATGCGGACCTACACGGATAAGTTACAAGGTTGAAGGTGAAAATAAAATCAGGGTATGCAGAAAATGCGGGGAGGCGCTGTAATGGCTGATAAATATGTGCCCCGGCTGAAAAAGATTTACAAGGAACAGATTGCCCCTGAACTGTTCAAGGAGTTTAGCTACAAGTCTGTTATGCAGATACCCAAACTGCACAAAATTGTGGTCAGCATGGGCGTGGGCGAGGCATTGCAGAACAAAAAACTCCTTGATGAGGCGATTACTACCCTTACCCAGATTACCGGACAGAAAGCGGTTAAGACCAAGGCCCGCAAGAGCATTGCAAACTTCAAGATCAGGGCCGGGCAGGAAATTGGCGCAATGGTAACCCTGCGCGGGGCAATGATGTATGAATTCTTTGACCGTCTGGTGAATGTGGCCCTTCCCCGCGTTAAGGACTTCCGGGGCATCAGTCAAAACGCCTTTGACGGACATGGGAATTATTCCCTGGGGATTCAGGAACAAATTATTTTTCCTGAAATTGACTTTGACAAAATTGAAAAGGTAGCCGGATTGAACGTGGTTATTGTAACAACGGCGAGAACCGATGCGGAAGCCAGGGCTTTCCTCGGTAAATTCGGTATGCCTTTCAGGAAATAGCGTGAAAAACTGAACGAGAGGTGTTTTCAAACCTACGGTTTGGAATTCCGATTGAGCTGCCTGCAGAGCGGGCTAAAAAGAGGAGTATAATGGCAAGAAAAGCAATGATCATCAAGGCGCTGCGGACGCCTAAATATAAAACGAGAAAAGTGAACCGTTGCCGGATCTGCGGACGGCCCAGGGGCTATCTGCGGAAATATGAGATGTGCCGCCTTTGCTTTCGTAAACTTGCAAGCGAAGGGCTTATTCCCGGCGTAACTAAATCAAGTTGGTAGGAGAACAGGATGAGCGTATCTGATCCCGTTGCTGATATGTTGACCAAAATCCGGAATGCCGGAATGGCAAAACATGAAAAAGTTGATATTCCCACCTCCAGGCTGAAACTTGAGATCGTCAAAATTCTAAAAACTGAAGGGTATATCAAAAATTTCAAGAAGTCAAACCAGGAAGGTTCGAACATGATTCGGGTTTTCCTTAAATATGACGATTCGACGGCCCCCATCATTCACGGCATTGAAAAGGTGTCAAAGCCGGGCCGCCGTGTATACTTGGGCTATAAAAATATGCCGCGAGTTTTTAACGGCTATGGAACCCTGATCGTTTCTACGTCTCAGGGGGTAACAACCGGCAGAAAAGCCGCCGAGAAGAAAGTCGGCGGTGAAATTATCTGCACCGTGTGGTAGGTAGCACTATGTCGCGTATCGGAAAAATACCGGTTAAGGTTCCCAAAGGGGTAAAGGTAACATTTGCCAATGAGCAAATGACCGTTGAAGGCCCCAAAGGAAAATTAACCCAAAAGTATCACCCCATTATCAGTTTTGAAAACAAGGGTGAAGAAATAATTGTCAGCCGGGCAAACGAGGAAAAGCAGACCAAAGCTTTCCACGGCCTGTACCGGAACCTCCTTAACAATATGGTGACGGGAGTTTCCAACGGTTTTACCAAGTCGCTGATCATCACCGGAGTTGGCTACCGCGCTGAAGTGCAGGGTAAACTCCTGATGATGAGTCTGGGATACTCCAACGACATTTATGTCGGTATCCCCGAAGGCATTGCCATTACCGCCGATGCCAACGGCAAAGTAACGATAAATGGCATTGACAAGCAGCGGGTAGGGGAAATTGCCGCCCAGATTCGCAAACTCAGGCCGCCCGAGCCGTACAAAGGCAAGGGCGTCCGGTATGAAGATGAAAAGATCCGGCGGAAAGTCGGTAAATCGGGTGTGAAGTAGGTATAGATATGCTAAGGAAAATGTTGGAAAAAGACCGGAAACGGCTTAAGCGAAAAGTGCATATCCGTAAAAAGATATCCGGTACGAATGAGCGGCCCCGGATGACGGTTACCAAAAGCAACCGCAGACTCTCGATTCAGATCATTGATGACACTAAAGGCCATACGTTGGCGTGCGCTTCTACGCTGGAAAAAGAACTGCGAAACATAAAGGCGACTGTTGCCGGCGCCGCCCAGCTTGGTGAAGTAATGGGCAAACGGCTTCTGGAGAAGAACATTAAGTCCGTGGTCTTTGACCGCAACGGATACCTGTATCATGGCGTGGTCAAGGCTTTGGCCGATGGAACCCGGAAAGCCGGGATTCAGTTCTAGGATTAGGGGTGATAATGGAAGACGCAGAGGAAAAAGAAGTTATAGCTGACGACAGTGACGACGGCATTGTTGCGGAAGATCGCGGAGAAGCCTCAATAGAAACTGCTGGCGAAGCTGCGGGTTCCCGGCGTTCCTATGGGGAAGGAAGGGGCGGCAGAGATGCCGGAGGACGCAGAGGCCGCGGACGTGACCGTGACCGTGATCGTGACCCGGCGGATAAGGAATTTGTTGAAAAACTGGTAAAGCTGAACCGTACCGCCAAAGTTGTCAAGGGTGGTCGGCGCTTTTCTTTTTCGGCTCTGACGGTCATTGGCGACCGGAAAGGCAATGTGGGTTATGGTTTTGGTAAAGCCAATGACGTTTCCGAGGCTATCCGTAAAAGTATCGACAAGGCAAAGCGCAATATGGTGAAGCTGCCGGTGAAAAACGGTACCATCCCCCATGAGGTTACCGGACTGTTCAAGGCCTCGCGGGTGCTGCTCAAACCTGCCTGTTCGGGAACCGGTATTATCGCCGGCGGGCCGGTACGGGCAATTATGGAAGCCGGCGGCGTTACCGATGTGCTGTCCAAATCAATCGGCGCTGCAAGCCAATACAATGTGGTTAAGGCAACTTTCGATTGTATCAGCAAGTTGATGGACGCCAAAGCCATTGCAAAAAACCGGGGCAAGTCCCTGAACGAACTGTGGGGTTGATAGTATGGCGAAAATTCGAGTCCGCCTGGTGCGGAGTACCATTCGGTCCCTTCCCAAACAGCGCGCGACGGTTCGTTCTTTGGGATTGCGGAAAATCGGTTCAAGTAATGAGTTGGAGGATAATCCGGCGATTAGGGGAATGGTACGGGTGGTGTCTCACCTTGTTTCCGTGGAGGATGTTACATAATGGCTCACGACTTTGATTTACACGCCCCTGTTGGCGCAAACAAACGCAAACGGATCATAGGCCGCGGCCAGGGTTCCGGCAGAGGAACCACCGCCGGAAAAGGCAACAAGGGGCAAAAGGCCCGCTCCGGCGGCAAGACCTATATCGGCTTTGAAGGCGGGCAGATGCCCCTGTACCGGCGGCTTGCCCACCGGGGCTTTTCCAACTATCCCTTCAAAAAGGAATGGCAGATCGTCAACCTCGGCGAAATTGAAAAACGCTATGAGGCGGGTGAGACGATAGATCCTGCTTCCCTTTATAAAAAGGGGCTGGTCAAAAAAAGTATACCGATAAAGATTCTTGCTACCGGTGATTTTACCAAGAAACTTAGTTTCAAGGTTGCTTCGGTTTCCGCTTCGGCAAAGGAAAAAATCGAGAAGGCCGGGGGTGATGTAACCGTTGATCCGCCGCGTGAAAAAGCGCGGCCCAAAAACAAGAAGAAGGTGAAGACCAATGGCTAATCCCCTTATCGGCATTTTTAGGGTAAAGGAACTTCGGGAGCGGATCGTCTTCACGTTCGCCATGCTGGTGGTGTTCAGGGTTGGCACGGTGTTTCCCATACCGGGAATTAATGTCCGCGAACTTTCCGCCTATTTCCTTGCACAGGCAAATTCAGGGAATCCCATTGTTGACTACCTGGACTTCTTTGCCGGCGGCGCGTTTTCCAACTTCTCGGTGTTCATGCTGGGGATTATGCCTTATATCTCTATGTCGATAATTATGCAACTTCTTCTTATTGTATTTCCCAGCCTGAAAAAAATCTCCCAGGAAGAAGGGGGCCGCAAAAAAATACAGCAATGGCAGCGCTACGGAACAGTAGTGGTCTGTCTTATTCAGGCTTTTGCCGTTACGCAGTATGCCAAAAGTATTTCCCGCAGTGGAGTGGATCTGCTTAATATTGATATAGTTCCTTTTACCCTTATCGCTTTGCTGACTGTTACCACGGGAACCATGTTTCTCATGTGGATTGGCGAACAGATAACCAAACGAGGTATCGGCAACGGCATATCGTTGTTGATTTTTGCCGGTATTGTTGCGCGGCTGCCTCAGGCGGTTTGGGAACTTTTCGGCAGGGTTCGTGATGGTCAGCTTAACCTGGTTTTTGTAATCGTAGTATTTGTAATGTTTGTGGCAGTGGTTGCCTTGGTAGTGTTTGAACAGCAAGGCCAGCGTAAAATTCCGGTGAATTATGCCAAACGGGTTGTGGGCAGGAAAATGTACGGCGCGCAAAACACCTACATTCCCTTCAAAATAAATCCGTCGGGCGTTATTCCCGTTATTTTTGCTTCGTCAATCCTCACCTTTCCCCTGCAAATAGCTTCGACTATCGGCGGCAATGTCGCCTGGCTGGCGAAGGTCGCTCATATTTTAAGCCCGCGGGGTACGCTGTACAATATACTGTACGTTTTATTGATCATCTTCTTTGCTTATTTTTACACCCAGGTAAGCCTTAACCCCATAGAGATTGCAAAACAGATACGGGAAAACGGCGGCTCCATTCCGGGAATCAGGGCGGAGCGTATTGAGGAATACCTTACCAAAATACTGAACCGGATTGTGCTTCCCGGTTCGTTGTATCTGGCGCTGATTGCGGTAATCCCCACGTTTATTCAGTGGGCGTTTAAGTTTCCATCGTCAATTTCCTACCTCATGGGCGGCACGAGTCTGTTGATTTTAGTGGGGGTTGATCTGGACACCATGAGCCAGATTGAGGGGCTGTTGAAGATGCACCACCACGAAGGTTTAACCAAGAGGGGACGGCTCAGGGGCAGGAATTTATGAGCATAATTGACGAATTATGCGGAATTCGTGATAATCAAAATTCGCCCCTGTTTTGGCATGGGGCAGTCAGAGGGAGTAAACAAGGATGAAAGTCCGGACAAGTGTAAAGCCGATTTGCGACAAATGCAAAGTAATCAAGCGGAATGGGATTATTCGCATTATTTGCGAAAATCCAAAACATAAGCAGAAGCAAGGCTAGGAGAGTGTGTATGAAACTTCGTTTCATATTCGATTATACTGTGCGGCTTGGCGCCGCACGAGGAAGAGGTTAAGATGGCGCGTCTGGTGGGGGTTGACCTCCCGAATAAACACGTTAATATCGCTTTGACCTATATTTACGGTATAGGCAGGTCAAGTGCGGATGAAATTTGCCAAAAAGCAAAAATCGATCCCCTGCGGCTTATCAATGATTTGTCCCAGGAAGAGCTTAATGCGTTAAGGCAGATTATCGAAAGCGATTACAAGGTAGAAGGCCGTCTGCGTACCGAAGTGGCGTTAAACATCAAGCGGCTTATGGATATTGGCTGTTACCGGGGGCTGCGGCATCGCAAAGGTCTGCCCTTGCGCGGTCAGCGTACCCGGACCAATGCCCGTACCCGCAAGGGTAAAAAGAAAACCGTTGCCGGAAAGAAGAAATAGGGCATTGTTGAAAATGCTTTGGGACGATTTCAAAATGTCAGATTTTGAAATCGTACTTTATACAAAGCAGTTTTGTAAGGCTTTAGCCTGAAAAACTGCAAGAACCCAATTCAAAACAACCGGTTTTGAATTGGGATCAGGAGGAGTGAGTGGCTGCGAGCACTAAAAAGCGGAAAGAGAAAAAGTCGGTATATGAAGGGAATGTCTATATTCAGGCAACCTTTAATAATACGATTGTCACCATTACAGACCTGATGGGAAATGCTGTTTCCTGGGCAAGTTCCGGTCAGCTTCAATTCAGGGGGGCAAAGAAATCCACCCCCTTTGCGGCGCAGAGCGTTACTGAAACCGCCGCCCAGAAAGCAATGCAGGCCGGCTTGAGGGAAGTCCATGTATATGTCAAAGGTCCCGGCATTGGGCGGGAATCGGCTATCAGACAGCTGGGGGTTATGGGAATAAAAGTTAAATCAATCAACGATGTCACCCCCATTCCGCATAACGGTTGCAGACCGAGGAAAACCCGCCGTATATAACGGCGGCCACAGAGGAGAACAACATGGCAAGATATACCGGTCCCGTGTGCCGGATGTGCAGGACCGAGCAAAAAAAATTGATGCTTAAAGGGGAACGCTGTAAAAGCGACAAGTGCCCCATTAACCGAAAACGCGCCGCTCCCGGCAAAGACCCCAAGGCAAGACCGGGAAAACGTTCCGACTACGGCGTACAGCTTCGGGAAAAGCAGAAGCTTAAAAAAATCTACGGAATGCAGGAAAAGCAATTTCACCTGTTTTTTGAGCGGGCTTTGCGTATGCCCGGCATTACCGGCGAAAACCTTTTTGTGCTGCTGGAACGGCGGCTGGACAATGTCGTATACCGCCTCCGCTTTGCCACATCCCGGAGCCAGGCCCGGCAGGTTGTTTCACATGGTCATATTCTGGTAAACGGACGGAGAATCAATATTCCGTCGTATTTGGTAAAGGCGGAAGATGAAATCAGTATTGCTGAAAACAGCCGCAATATGATACTGGTTAAGGATGCGTTAAAGGAATTTGGCAAGGCCGGAGTTATGCCCTGGCTTTCCCTTGATCCTGATGCAATGAAAGGCAAGTTCCTGGCTGCTCCGCGGCGCAGTGATATTACCGATTTGGGTGATATTAAGGAACAAATGATCATCGAATATTATTCCAAGTAGGGAGTTATAGGAGTAACCATGGCCCGTAAGAACCTTATTAAAGGATTCAAGCGTCCTAAAGGCATTACTTTTGAACACGGTGAACTGAGTTCCAATTATGGCAAGTTTACCGCCAGTCCCTTTGAACCGGGATTTGGCATGACCATAGGTAATACCCTGCGCAGAGTCCTTCTTTCTTCAATTCAGGGGTATGCAATTACCGCAGTCAAGATTACTTCTTACGATGCGGAGGGTACGGCTCATAATATTTCAAGCGAGTTTGAAGAGATTCCCAATATTGTTGAAGACACCCTGGAAGTGATTAACAACCTCAAGCAGATGCGCTTGAAGCTGCCTGAAGAAATGGAACAGGATACTTTACTGTATGAATGGTCAGGCAAAGCGGAAGTAAAAAGCGATGATTTTACCCGGCCAGGACAGGTTGATGTACTCAGTACCAGCCAGCACATAATGACGTTGATGGATAATGCCCATGTTGAACTTGAAATTCAGATTGATCTGGGCAGGGGTTATGTGGCTTCTGAAGTCAATGAGCGCTATGTTGAAGTAATCGGCACCATTCCCATGGACGCGATTTTTACGCCGGTCAGAAAGGTAAAATTCGCCGTGGAACCCACCCGCGTGGGGCAGCGCAGCGATTATGACAAGCTGGTAATGGAGATTTGGACCGATGGAACCGTAAAGCCCGATGACGCACTTGCCGAGGCCGCTAAAATTACCAAAGATCACCTTGCGGTATTTATCAACTTTGATGAAAATAATCTGGGTCTGGATGAAGAAAATGACGAGGACAATGAGCGGATACGGGCAATTTTGAACACTCCGGTTGAGGAACTGGAACTTTCGGTTCGTTCTTCAAACTGCCTCAAAAATGCTGATATAAAAACCATCGGGGAACTGACCCGCAAAACCGAAGACGATATTGCCAAGACCCGGAATTTTGGCAAGAAATCCCTGCAGGAAATCAAGGAAAAACTGAAAGAATGGAATTTGAGCCTGGGGATAACTGACTTGAATGTCCTGAAAAACGCGGTTCGGGTGATGCCCCAGAAGGAAACAGTAGATGAAACATAGAAGCGGATTTAATCCCCTTGAACGGATGGCGGCGCATCGCAAAGCGCTGCATCGCAGCATGGTAACCAGCCTGTTCCGGCATGAACGGATTAGAACCACCAAAGCAAAAGCTCTGGAAGTTCGCCGCACTGCGGAAAAAATGATCACCCGCGCCAAAGTTGATTCGGTTCATAACCGGCGGATTGTTTCGGCCCGTCTCTACGATGAAGGAATTGTGGCGAAACTTTTTACTATTATCGCGCCGAGGATGAAGGAGCGCAATGGCGGCTATACCCGGATTCTTAAACTGGGCGAGAGACTGGGAGACGCGGCTCAAGTGGTAATATTGGAATTGGTGGACTACAAACTGGATATTGAAGGCACTGAGAAAAAGTCCAAGAAGAAAGAAGACAAGGCTGAAAAAGCCAGGGCTGAAAAAGCCCAGGCCGCCAAAAAAGAAAAGGCTGAAGGAAAGGAGTAAGGACATAGATGGCAAAGCCACATAGAGGTAAAGGAATTCGGGAATTATTTGCCCGCGGCAGAGGAACATGTCCGGTTTGCGGCGCAACCGGCATAAAAATTCTGTATGAGCAGGAAGCAGGCGGTCAGAAAATAAAGGTGTGCAAACCCTGTAAAGCGGCTATCAAACACGGGAAGAAAAGCGTCCCGGTCACAGCCGCCGCCTCTGCTGCCGAATAAGAAATCGCTTGAGCGATTACTGCCATAGAAGCGGCTTACGTGAATAAAAAAGAACTCACCTGGAAGGAAGAAAACCGGGAAAAAGTTTTTGAGTGCAGGGTATTTTCGATTTATGAAAGTTCTTGCAGATCCCCCCATAATGAACTGAGTACATTTACGATTCTTGATGCTGCGGACTGGGCTATTGTTATGCCGGTTCTGGAAACAGCCGAAGGAAAGAAATTTGTTATGGTGTGGCAATGGCGGCATGGTTCGCAAAACATGAGCCTTGAGTTTCCCGGCGGTGTTTTTGAACCGGGTGAAAATCCGCAGGATGCAGCGATCAGGGAACTGCGGGAAGAAACCGGCTACAGACCGGGGTCAATACGAAAATTAGGGGAATTCAGTCCCAATCCGGCGATTATGTCAAACAAAGTTCACTTTTTTCTTGCCGAAAACCTGATGAATACCGGCAGCCAGGACCTTGATGCGGATGAATTTGTCACGGTGGAATTGGTCAGTGTCGAGGCAGTTTGTAAAGGTATGGGCAAGCCGCCCTATGTTCATGCGCTGATGGGCAGCGCCCTTGCGCTATACTTACAAAAGAAATAGCCTGAAACCGCAGATAAATAAAAACAACCTATTGGTCGTAACATCTAAAATTTTACTTTAAGAAGAAATTTTACCACGGAGTACCACGGAGGTTTAAGATATTAGTATCTTAATTTCTCTTCCTCCGTGAAACGCGTACCGAAGGTACGACGTGACTTCCGTGGTGAATTCTGTTTAAGGAAGCGGTGTATACGTCTTATCCTTGTCCCAGGCGCCTTGCCGGACTTCACCTTTCAGGCTGGGAATGTCCAAAACTATACCCGGCTCAATCAAATTGGGATTATTGGGATCGGGCAGTTTTGCTTTGTTGGCATTATATAGCACGCGCCATAGGTGAGGATTTCCGTAAACCCAGGGACGTCCGGCAATATTCCAGAAACAATCATAGGAAACGCCCCAGGCTCTGATGGTGTAGCTGGCCGGCAAGGGGGAAGTCCCATCCTTTGTGTCGGTTCCCATTTGCTGGGCGACATATTCATCTGAAAGCTCGGCGGAACGGATCGCTGCCTCGGCAAAACTGGCGGAGGCGTCATAATCGCCGTAGTTATAAGCATCTTCGGCAAGCTTGGTAAGCCGAAGACTTTCTCTGAGATACTCGTTGTCGCGGATGCCGCCGGGTACTTCCTGTCCTGTATCCTCAGTAGTTTTCTCCGCAATGGCGGGTTCTGTATCTGCAGCAGATCCCTCTGCAATGGCAGGTTCTGTATCTGCAACAGTTCCCTCTGCAAGGGCAGGTTCTTCGGCAGCGTTTTTCTCAGTGAGGGCGGGCTTTTCTTCGGATGCTTGTATATCATTTTTATTAATCAGTTCGACATCCGAAGATGTTTTCAACGCTTCATTAAACTCACTGTCAGAAGCCAGTTCCACGTCTACGGTTTTTCCCGTAAGAACAGTATCTTCCTCTGCGAGATCATCCTGCTGGGCAAAGACCGGCTGAATTCCGATTAATATGGCTATTGATAATACCAGATAAAATCTGCGGTTCATTTTGACCTTCCTTGTATGATAATTTCCGCTTGCTGGGCGGCTTCGTCACTTTGCGCGATTTTTTCATGCGCTTCCCTGATTATTTCTGCGGCATTATGGCGTTTTTCTGCTGCTGCTGTGCTGGCTACGATAAACAGGGTTTCTGAATTGATAAATTGTTTTGCGGCTTCTTCGTATTTTTGGGAATCATAGAAAACTACGGATGTTTTATAGCTCGAATCGGCCTCGGTGAAAATGTCCCTGGCTGCGATATTGGCTTTTATATCCAATGCGGCCTGCCGTTCGGCTTCCGCCAATGAAAAACGCAGTTCTGCATAAGCGGCCCACCCGGCAGACAGAACTAAATTGTACCTTAACAAGGCTTCATCAGCATTTTTTTGCGCCAGGGAAAAATTCCCCGCCTGATATGCAGCTATTGCATCATTAAAGACTTCTCCGGCACGGTTAAAATTATCCAAATCATAAAGTTCAAATTCCCTGTCTTTAATCTCCTGTTGTGCCAACCAGACATTATAGGCGCTGGTCATGGCCTGGTACATCAAAAGGGCTGTAGCGGCGGAATCTCTGGCCGTATAGTAATCCTGCGCTTCGTATTGCTCGAGGGCTGACAGGGCGGTTTTATCGGCATGGGCGAAGATATCCGGGAAAAAAAGCCGTGCGCCGGCAGTGACCAGGTCATTTCTCAGGGCCATAATCTCGTCTTCCCTTGCCTGGGCGTACAGGGGGATTGTCAGCTTAAAAACCGAGTCAAAGGCGTCTGCGGCGGTATTGTATGCAGCCGGAGTTTTTACACTGTCGGCAGTGGTATATTGCGCTTCGGCGGCTTCCCATTCACTGGGGAAATAGGAAGAACTATCAAAATCGCCTGCCTTTTTGCGGATCTCATCCGCCCTGGCAATGGCGGCGTTTAACTCGTCCACCGAGGCCTGATTCGGTTCTGCCGATGAGGTTTGCGCTGATACCAGACAGGGCAGAACAAGCATAACAATGGTGAAAGAGGCTAAAAAAAGTAACTTTTTCATGGGCCGCTCTCCTTTGGGAATTATATAATGGTTTGATTATACCGGTTTCTGATAATTTATGCAAGGATATACTCCTTTTTTCTTAATATCAGCGGAAATATCCCCTTTTGACTGGTTTTTGCTTGACAATGAGGCAAATTCCGGTATACTTTACATTAGAATACTATATAATAAATGGGCTTCCAGAGGAGGTCCACAGGCTTCAAAAGGAGCCTGAATAATCGGTAAGGGGACGCATATGTGGTGGATATTTTGGATTATCCTCCCTCTTGCCGGGTTGAGCTTAGGCTGGATTATTAGATGGCTGTATGCCAGATTTCAACTTACGGCATCGGAGCAACGCGCCGAAC
>Ga0268262_10005726_pt1 | contig 12212 bp, 6 predicted proteins | sample TergutNc150P3_FD_190354 | JGI IMG/M metagenome (GOLD analysis project Ga0268262, IMG submission 190354) | Nasutitermes corniger P3 segment gut microbial community from laboratory colony in Florida, USA - Nc150 P3 (SPAdes) (version 2) | ecosystem: Host-associated > Arthropoda: Insects > Digestive... | reverse complement strand
TTCGTCCTAACGGGGTCAGTTTTCTGCCCCAGCAAAGGGGACAACCGGTAATTGTTCTCGGATCCAGATCCTGCCGAACACCTACACTATACCGAATAACCGCATATTTTTATCATAGCTTCGTCCTTTGCGCCTTTGCGTGATGAAATTTTAAAGAATTCCCTTTATAATTGACCGCGAAAGCGGTCTCCAATTCTAGCCCGCGGCAAGGGCTTGCGCGGCGGCTTCGAGCTTAGTCAGGTTTATTCGTATATAATAAACCCCATGACCCCTTTTGAAACCCGCCTTCACGCCGCCATGCAAAACCATGAGCCTGGAACCGTATACCTCGCCGCGGTTTCCGGGGGCGCGGATTCTACCGCTATGCTGACGGCGCTGGCGGCGCTGCGCAAGGAAGCGCGCTTCAGTCTTTTCTGCATTCATGTGGAGCACGGCATCAGGCCGGCTGAAGAAAGCCTGGGGGACGCGGAAGCAGTTAGAACGCTTTGTGAAAAGCTGAAGGTTCCATGCCGGGTAATTACCATTCCGCGCGGTAAGGTTGCGGCCTTCGCATCTAAGAGCGGAACGGGAATAGAGGCGGCGGCGCGGCATTTTCGCCACAGGGCGTTGAGCGCCGAAAGACGGCGCGTAAAAGCCGATTGGATACTCACGGCCCACACGCGGGATGATTTGCTTGAGACCCTGTTAATGCGCTTCCTAAGGGGTTCCGGGCCTGCGGGGCTTGCCCCAATGATGCGAAACAGAGGCCGGATACTGAGGCCGCTGCTGGAAGTAACTCGCCAGGATGTCTTAGGCTACCTGGAAGAAAAAGACATAGAATATAGAACAGACTCTACCAACGATGACATTTCCTTTCTACGTAACCGAGTAAGGCATAAACTCGTTCCCGTTTTAGACGCTTATTTCCCATCTTGGCGTAGTTCTGTTTTAGCCTTGGCGGAAACCCAGGAGTTAGTCGCGGATTTTCTGGAATCCGAAGCAAAAAAGCGCCTGCCTTGGGAAAGCACTTCCGGCGAAGAGCTTCTGAGGCTGCGCGAAGAGGATTTCTTAAGCGCCCAGCCCATTCTGCGGGAAGAAGCAATATTTACAGCCGTGGACGCGCTGGCGGAGCGGGAAAGCAAAGGGCATTCGCAAAGCCCCAAACGCTACGTCATCCGCCAAGCAGTAAGAGAGGGAACGGCGGCGGATCTGGGCCCGGCGCGGCTGGAAAGGCGTAACGGCTTCATCACCCTGACGCCGGCCAGGCGACGTGACCAAACCGCGGAAAAACGTCATGGTTTTTCCTTGTTGATTAAAGAAGCCGGCTTCTATACTCTTAAAGGAGAGGTTTTAGGCGCCGGAAAGAACCTCTCCCTGGGTATCAGAGCGGGATGCCCCCAAAAACCGCCAAACACAGGGTTTAGCGCTAACCTCCCTACAGTTTTTCGTAACCATAGAGCGGGTGATTTCATTTATAAAGGGGGGCAAAAACGCCGCTTTTCCGATATAATTAATAGTAGGGAGCGTTCCAGGTATACGGCAATTATCACGGCCTGGGACGCGCAGGGGCCGGCCGCGTTTATAGCTGTTGGTTCCAGGGGTACTGACGGCGAGAGTTTTACCGTAATAAGCAGGGATGATAAACAAGACGGAGTATCCTGTCATTCATCTTTTGAAATTTCACTGAAACACGAGGGTACAGATGTTTGACGATCAGAAAGACAAGATTCCCCCCCGCCCGAATTTAAAAGGCAATGGGCAGCCGAATCGTTTCGCGTTGATTTTTTTCCTCCTGATGGCGGGCCTTTTCATAGCTTATTTCTTTAGATCAAGCGAAGCGCCCGCCAAACAGGAAATACCTTACTCCGTTTTCACGAAAGCCCTGGAGCTCAACGAGATCACCGATGTAACAATCCACGACAATAATATTATCGAAGGCATACGCCGCAATGAGGGAAACAGGCAACTGTTCAGAACTCTAATCCCATATCAGGACCCTGATCTTCTCCCAATGCTAAGGGAAAAAGGTGTCAGCGTATCCGGCGCCGCAGGCGGAATAAGTCCGTTAAGGCTGTTTTTGGATATACTCCCCTGGATAATCGGGTTTGGCTTCATCTGGTTCATGTTCAGAAACATGCAGGGCACGGGAAACAAGGCCTTTCAGTTCGGCAAAAGCCGCGCCAAGAGGTACCAGGATGAGGGGAAGAAGATCACCTTTCAGGATGTGGCAGGCCAAAAGGATGCCAAGTATGAACTTGAGGAAGTAGTTTCCTTTCTGAAAGATCCGCAAAAGTTTACCAAAATGGGAGCGCGCATACCAAAAGGGGTGCTGCTTGTCGGCATGCCAGGTACAGGCAAAACCCTTATGGCTAAAGCGGTAGCCGGGGAAGCAAAGGTCGCTTACTTCCACATGTCAGGCTCGGATTTTGTTGAGATGTTTGTCGGAGTCGGCGCAAGCCGCGTCCGCGATCTCTTTGAGCAGGGACGGCGCAGCGCTCCCTGCATTATATTCATTGACGAGCTGGACGCGGTCGGGCGCACCCGAGGGGCAGGCTACGGCGGCGGTCATGACGAGCGGGAACAAACCCTTAATCAGCTTTTGGTTGAAATGGACGGCTTCGATTCCAAGGACGGCGTGATAATACTCGCCGCCACCAACCGCCCCGACGTGCTAGATCCGGCCCTGCTTAGACCCGGCCGTTTTGATCGTCAGGTAATGGTGGCTATGCCGGACATCAAGGAGCGTGAGGACATCCTTAAAATTCACGCGGCAAAAATTCCCCTTGACAGTCAAGTTGACCTGAGCAGAATCGCGAGGGCAACTCCCGGCATGAGCGGCGCGGATATAGCGAATCTGGTAAACGAGGCGGCTCTCTTTGCCGCGCGCAAGGACAAGACTAATGTAGAGATGACGGACTTCGAGGAAGCCAGGGACAAGGTTCTGATGGGAGTCGCCCGTAAAACCCTTGTTGTCTCCGACAAGGAAAGGCGCATGACCGCGATTCACGAGGCAGGCCACGCCTTGCTGCACTACTTCCTGAAAAACGCGGATCCGCTTCACAAAGTTACCATTATACCCCACGGACGGGCGCTTGGAATGGCCATGTCTCTCCCGGAAGAAGACAGTTACAGCCGCACAAAGGCCTGGATACTCGACCGCATTGTAATCTGCTACGGCGGCTGGTCGGCTGAAAAATTATTTTATAGTGAGACAACAACAGGGACAAAACAGGATCTTGAACAGGCGACCGAGATGGCCCGGCGCATGGTCTGCGAATGGGGCATGGCGGAGGAGATGGGGCCGGTTACCTACGGACAGGAAGAGGAACCTATCTTTTTAGGAAAAGAAATCGCCAGGCACAAGGATTACTCAGAAGAAACCGCCCAAAAAATTGACAGGACGATAAAACGCATACTGGACGAAGGACAGCGGCACGCAGAAGAAATCCTAAGCACCCACAAAGAAGAACTGCAAAAACTCTCTGACGCCCTGCTTGTAAGGGAAACACTTGTAGACGATGAGATTAGAACGCTCCTGGGTTTCCCGCCCAGAGAAAATTCTACATCGCTGATTGATAGACCTGCTTCACCGGAGAGTTAAGTTGAAATATGTTTCTGGTATTTTGGAACAATTAAATGTTTACAATACATCATTTCAAAATATCCTCACGCAGAGCTCGCGGAGTTCGCAGAGGACAGCGCGTTATTACCAAATTTTGTGTGTCCTATATGCTTTTTCTTATTTTCATGATGAAAATAAATATGAAAGAGGAATCTGGCTATCTCATTACTCATGGCTCTCTGCGCCTCTGCGCCTCCGCGTGAAAAATTTTGGAGTAAAGTTTTGATGCTACGGACTACTAGACGTAGACAACCATATGTCTCTATTTTTTCTTTTTTTATTTTCTTGGGAATTCTCCCATCCTGCTTTGCCCAGGACGAGCTCAGGGGAAACAGGGCAATGGCAGATCGTTACGCGCAATGGGCAAAAAACACGCTGGAAATGGGCCTGTGGAGCGAAGCCCATTCCGGCCTTGAACGCGCCGCGGATTTCGCAGACGTTTCTTCCGATATTGGCTATCTTCTGGCCCTGACTCGCGTTCATGAGAACAAATCCAGATCATCTGTTTTGGACGCGCTTAATCTTGCGCTTTTGGTGGATCGCTGGATCATTTACAATGCGGAATCAGCCAGACTCTTAAAAGCGGAAACTTTGATCGCCCTTCGTTTTTATCCTGAAGCCCTGCAAGAGCTTTCGATAATCCGCAAAGGCCCCATGCAAGCCGCTCTTACGCTTAAAGCTCTGGTTAATTACAGGTTTCCGGATTTCCGCCGTAATATGCGGGACACGCTGGATATTTATCCACGCGAAACTGAGCCGGTGCGGATATTCCTCGATTATCTTTCAAACGCCGATGCCGCCGGAAGAAACCCCGAAAGGGATGAGCTGGATCTTCTTGATATAATAGCCCGCCGCCTGCCCCTGCTCATTCAGTACGATCCTGAATTGGCATGGATGGCCGCGTCTTTTATCCGTGACACAGGGGAAGCCCGACGCATGGTAATGGCCTACAGGGCGTTGAACAAGCCGTCGCTTCAGTCCATCCCTATTTCTCTAAAGCTGGGCATTATTAATGAAGAGACCGCCATTGATGAACTCTTTAGCGCTTCCGCGGATTTGGATCTGGCGGTTTTAGATGCGGTCTGGGAACTTTTTCGTTCTGAAACCACAAAGACCATGTTGAAAAACCGGCTTGCCTCATATACAGGAGTTATTACCGAGGACTCGGACAGGGACGGAATCCCTGAAACTTATGTGAAATACTACAGGGGCCTGCTTGAGTTTTCAATGAACGATGTAAATCAGGACAACATTCAAGACCTTATCATCTATTATGAGGCCGGAATTCCTGTGCGGGGCATAGCGCTTTTGCCCCCTGAGAATTCAGAGCGCAAGCAGGCGGATATTCTGTGGGAGCGCTACCCCTCGATTCTGCAAATACAACTGGACGGGGCAAAGTTTATACCGCGGCCCTTGGATCACTTTTATACGCCAGTAAGGTTTATCGATCTATTTAGCAGCGGGACGCTTTTCCCTCGCTGGGATCCTTTGAACCCGCTGACCCGCAGGGTTTTGGTTTCCCAGTCGCTTCGCGTGGAAAGGCCCAGCCTGGAATTTCCTGGCGGCGTTGAGATAGTGGAGCTGAACCAGGGCATTCCGGTAAGGGCAAGGGAATATGTGGGGAGCTTAATGGTAAGCGAAACTGATTTTCTCAGGGGCAGACCCCAGCACCAGCGCCTAGATTTGGATTTAGACGGCAAGATGGATACGGTTCGTTTTTTTAAGAAGGAATACCGGCAAATGGAGTTAGAAGAGCTTTGGAATTTCGATAGGGTATATGACCGTGTAGTAACCGTGTACGATTGGGATGAATTATGAAGCTTAACATTTTGCCGTGGGTGGTTCTTTCGCTGTTTGTCGCATCCTGCAACACCCAGGCGGCGGCGGAGAGGAAGCTGACTCCGCCAAAATCGGTAAAAGATTTTCGCATCGACGACATAACAAAGCAAGTAAAGGACGATCCCGCCAAGGCCATTCATTTGCTTGAAATTTACAATATTCTTTACGGCGCAAGAAGCGAAATACCAAATGATTTAAGTCCTAATGACCAGAACAAGCTTATAGCCCTGAGAGAAGAAGCGACGGAAAATCTCATAAACGCGCAGATTAAGGCGGTTGAAGAAAAACGCTGGGCGGACGCGACTTCCCTTGCCCGTTCACTTGCCAATCTGGGCATCAAGGCGGAAAGCACCGGAGACGAACCGGAGCTTATTTTGGAATACGCTAAAGAACAGCTTTCGGAAGGAAAAAATCTGCCAGCTTTTCTTGCGGCAGTCAGAGCGCATAACTTAAAACCCCTGTCTTTTGATGACGCTCTGCTTTTTTTAAGAAAGGCGGCGGAGGTCAGGCAGAGGCGGACAGCGGCCTTTTTCCTTTCGATTATTGAGGGCATGGGAAGAGAAGCTCAGATACCCCAGGAACTAAAGATCTACGCGCAGGGAAGGGATACCCCAACGGACATGATAAAGGGCGTGGCTACAGTTTTGGTTGAAAGGGGCGTAAAGATTCAACAGGGCATAGGCGTTCCCGACAACGTGCTGGGCTCCGCGTTCTTTGTGGACGCGACGGGGCTGCTCATAACAAATTACCATGTGATCGCAAGCGAGGTTGATCCTTCTTATAAGGGCTATTCGCGTATGTATGTGCGCATGGGGGATTCATCAAGTCCCCGCATACCGGCCAGAGTCATCGGCTGGGACAAGGCAATGGATTTGGCGCTTATTAAAACGGAAGTGGTTCCCGAATACGTTTTTTCCGCGGTGGACTGGATAATACCTAAAATCGGCGAGACCATTTACGCCATAGGTTCTCCGGTGGGGCTTGAAAAGACAGTAACGCAAGGTATTGTATCCGCCCTGGGACGAAGGCTTGTGCAGATAGGAGACGTGATTCAAATAGACGCCGCGGTGAACGGCGGGAATTCCGGCGGGCCGGTTGTGGATATGGCAGGCCGCCTGGTCGGCATTGTATTTGCCGGAATTGTACAGTACCAGGGACTGAATTTCGCCGTCCCCGCCGAAAGGCTGGCGGCGGCTCTTCCGGCAATGATCGCGGGCGGAAAAGCGGAACGTCCCTGGCTTGGCCTTTCGCTTTGTGAAAGCATAGACGGAGCCGAGATTCTCTACGTGGCTCCTTTTACACCGGCGGCGGAGCAGCAGATCCGCGAAGGCTCTGTCATTAAGACCATCAATGGGGAAGCGGTCAAAGCCGCGCAGGGGGCGCTCATTCCAGCTTTGCAGGACAGGATCTTTCCGTTAAGTCCCGGAGAGCTGGTAACTTTGGAACTTGAGCTTCCCCAGGGTAAGACGGAAAAATACACGATTAGACTTACAAGCCGGCCTGAAGTTCCCATGGCGAACGCGGCCCAGACAGACACAAAGGAACGCATCACGGGGCCCCTTTTCGGTCTCGTCCTAACCACCCATACGGAAAGCAGCTCCTTTTCCAGATACCTGGTAAAAAAAGTAGTCCGCGGTTCCATTGCCGACGAAGCCGGTCTTTCCGAAAGCGATCCTGTGTTAATCCGCGGCTTTAAGGTCTTTGAGAAAGACGGTTATGCCCTGCTTGATATTGACGTAAAAAAACGCCGCATGGGGTATATTGAAACCAGTATGCGTTTGCCTGCCTTGCTGGATACCCCGGATACGCTGTAAAATGGAATCCCCATGAAAGATAACAAAAACGATGCTATAGGGAATGAAGATAATCTCACACCCGAAGCCGCAGCCTCCGTCTTTAATTCCTGCATTCGTTTTTGCGACGTGATAATCACCGGAAAAGAAGCTGCCATCGGCCTTAAATACGATGAAGAAAACATGTTCGCCCCAATGGTCGTCTTTCTTGAAAAAGGCGCTCCGGCGGACGCCCTTGCCTGGGCGGCTGGAAATCTTGGCGTCCCGGTAATAAAAAACATCGCGCTGGCGAAAAACCTGGCGTCCCACTGTAAAGCAGGAGACGCAATCACGGAAGCTTCCTACAGGGATGTTTCCCTGGCCCTTGTCAAACTGGATTCAAACAGGTTTCAAAGGAAACCGCCCGCTTCCGGAAATGGCCGCCAGGGTCTGCCGATTGAAATTCCCCGGCCCCTGTCCCTTGAAATGGGAAGCTCCCTTTTTGCCCTGACCGGAGAAGATCCCGGCAGGGACAAGCTCCTTGCCCAGCCCTTAAACGCGATACGAAAAAAACTAATCCGGCTTTTGGGAATTTCTCTTCCCTCTTTCCGAATTTCAAGAAGCTCTAAACTAAAAGATGATGAATACAGAATTCTCTTCAAGGGGCTTGAAGCGGGCAGAGGCAGGCTGGAACTTGGTTGGTACCCGAAGAGCACGCTTGCGTACGATACAGCGATTCCTGAAATAATGATCAAACCTGAAAACATCAGCTCGGCGGCAAAATTCGCGGCTTCTTCCCTGTTGCGCCACGCGGAGGATATTATTGAGCAGCGCGCCCCGGAACTGCTTGGCAGGGACGAGGTAGAGGCCATCTTGGACGCGGCGGAAGAGCAGTACCCCGTTGTTACCAGTGAAGTAAAAGGCCTCCTCTCCCTTGGCATTATCCGCGAGATCCTTCAGGGCCTTGTAAGCGAACAGGTCTCCATCCGGCACATTGCTGTTATCCTTGAGACCCTGGCCGACTGGGGCAGTTTCGGGCCTGTCCCAAGCGACTTGATCATCGAGCGGATACGCCAGTCTCTAAAAAGACAGATATGCATGGAATATGCCGACGACAGGCTCACCCTGCGGGTGCTGACATTGGAAGCGAAACTGGAAAAAAAGATTGCCGACTATTCACAGGACGGCCCTCTTTTGGATGACTGGACGGAAGCCATTTCAAGCGCCGCGCGCGGAATGAAAGAAAGGGGGCTCCCGCCTGTCATCCTCTGTTCTCCAAAAGCCAGGTTTTCCGTGAAGGAAGCGACCAGGAAGCAATTGCCGGATTTGGCGGTGCTTTCTTATTTGGAAATACCTTCAGATATAATCGTAGAGCCGGTGGGTGAAATAGGTTCTGAAGAAAGAGGGGAATGGGGTATAGTCCTAAAGTAAACCCTAATTTATCGTTCCATTACCGCAAACGGCAATAACACCCAGGTATGAGGGCGGGTATCTCCGCAGGCCTAAGAACCAAAGGTAGCCGCCGTTTGCGATGAAGGAAACATAAATTGCAAAGGAAGTCTGCATCACACCAAGCCAAGTAGTCTTGCCCACTTAGAGACTGCGCAAAAACTATCTAAAACCATCAAAAGATGATAGAATTAATATAGATGAAGCGATAGAATATAAAACAAATGTAATAAAAGTAGTTACGCCAATGATCATGCCGATTTATAGAATTCTCCATTCTCGCTCACTCGTCTTTCGTCTTCAGCACCGCAAGGAACGCGCTCTGCGGGAGTTCCACATCCCCCACCATGCGCATACGTTTTTTTCCTTCTTTCTGCTTTTCAAGGAGCTTCCGCTTGCGGGTGATGTCTCCGCCGTAGCACTTGGCAAGAACGTCCTTGCGCAACGGGTTTACAGTTTCCCTCGCGATAATCTGACTGCCGATTGCCCCCTGAATCGGAATCTTGAACTGCTGCCTGGGTATTTCGTCAACAAGCCGTTCGCAAACGATTCTGGCGCGGTCATAGGCGTTGTTCTTGAACACGAGCTGGGAGAGGGCGTCAACGGGTTTGCTGTTTAACAGAATATCCAGCTTAACCAGCTCCGTGGGTTTATAGCCTGTGATGTCGTAATCAAAAGAGGCATAGCCCCTGCTTGTGCTTTTAAGGCGGTCGTAAAAATCAAAGAGCACTTCCGAAAGCGGCATATCGTAAACAAGCTCCACCCGTTTTTCGTCCAGATAAGTCATGTTGGTTTGAACGCCGCGTTTTTCCATGCAAAGGTTCATGATGTTTCCAAGAAAGGTCGTGGGAGTAATAATCGCGGCCCTTATGTAAGGTTCTTCGGCGCTTTCGATAAGGCCTTCTTCGGGGTAGTCAATCGGATTGTCCACCATTATTTCCTCGCCGGAACGCGTACGGACTTTGTACTTAACCGAAGGAGCTGTGAAGATCACCGACTGATCGAATTCCCTTTCCAGCCTTTCCTGGATCACTTCAAGGTGCAGCAGCCCCAAAAAGCCGCAGCGGAAACCGAAGCCCAAGGCCGCGGACGAATCTTTTTCGTAAACCAGAGAAGCGTCGTTAAGCTTAAGCTTGTCGATACTCGCCTTAAGCTCTTCGTAGTCATTTGAATCAACCGGATATATCGAGGAAAAGACGACGGGCTTTACCTCGCGAAAACCGGGCAGGGGTTTATCGCAGGGAGAAAGAGCGCCGGTAACCGTGTCGCCTACACGCACATCGCTGACTGTTTTTATCCCGCCGATGAAGTACCCCACTTCGCCCGCTGACAGCACATCTGTCTCTACCAAAGCCAGCTTAAAAAGCCCGACGGTCTCCACCTCGTATTCCGCGCCGTTGGACATAAAGCGTATCATCATCCCTTTTTTAATCGACCCGTCAAACAGGCGCAGGTGAATCACAACTCCCCTGTAGGGATCGTAGTGGCAGTCAAAAATGAGAGCCCTGAGCGGCGCATCAACGCTGCCTGCAGGTGGAGGCAGGCGTTTTACAATGGCCTCAAAAAGCTCGTCCACGCCCGCGCCTGTTTTTGCGGAAACAAGAACGGCCTCGGAGGAATCAAGCCCCAGATCTTTGTCTATCTGGGCTTTTGTTTCCGGAATATCCGCCGCCTGCATATCAATCTTATTTATTACCGGAATAATTTCCAGATTGTGTTCCAAAGCCAGATACATATTTGAAAGTGTTTGCGCCTGAACGCCCTGTGTGGCGTCAACAAGGAGCAGCGCTCCTTCGCAGGAATTTATCGCCCTTGAAACCTCGTAACTAAAATCCACATGGCCGGGTGTGTCAACCAGGTTGAGTTTGTATTCAGTTCCGTCAAGGGCGGTGTACGGAATGCAAACCGCCTGACTCTTAATAGTAATGCCGCGTTCCCTTTCAATATCCATGTTGTCCAGGATCTGGTTCTGAAAATCCCTGTCATCTACCAGGCGGCCTTTTTGAATAAGCCTGTCGGCCAGTGTCGACTTTCCGTGATCAATATGGGCGATTATGCAAAAGTTGCGGATGTTATGCATTACAAGGAAGATACAAAAAACTCAGGAATATCACAAGGGATTAAACCCTAATATATACGAACAAATCCGACCAAGCTCGAAGCCACCGCGCAAGGCCCTGCCGCGCAACATCATAAATGTTAGTACAGTCTTTTCTATATTTACTCATACCTACATTTTTGTATGCTTTATTACTCATAAGTCTATATAATATAAGGAATTAAGTCAATACCTTTTCTCTCATATTTAATCATATTTAGTCAAGTTTACTCAATATTAAACAAGTTTATTTATCTAAAATGATGTCATATCTGATGTCATTTTACCCTCAAACCGTTAGGCGCAATGCCCGAAAACAGGAATTTCTTGCAGGTCGGTACAGCAAAAAACACCCCCGAATGTAGCATATAAAAGCCCATAGAAGCGCTTACAACCCCCTTGCCGTATCATTTCACAATTTAGGCCCTGCAAGCCCTTCTAAAGCGATTTTTTACGTTCTCAAATGAATAGCGTATAACGGCATATTGAATCCGCTTTTTGATAATCCCCTTTGAATTACCGCCTTCGGCGGTTCGGGTTGCGCCCGAATGTGTAAGTGTAGATAGTGTCAAAATTTCTCCGCCCCGCATCACAATTTTCCCAACGCATTACTGCCGCCCTTTTTGCTCCGGATTAGATTGCTATTAAAATTACGGATACAAAAGCGGGACAAAAAAGCAAACGCCAAGAAAAATAAAAAATCATCACTTGCTTTTTTGTCTGCCCATATCCGCTTTTTTTTCATTGCCTCTAATCCGGAGCAAAAACCCCGGCACCCCACCCGAAAGCATAGCTGTATATAGCCCCTTGAAAGCAAAACCCAACCCCGCTACTACAGCGTTCCCGTACCCGCCCACCCACCCCCAACCACCCCCGTAGAAAACAATATGTCAAAATTGCTACGCAATTTTTTCAACTCATTATCGCCGCCCTTTTTTGTACCGCATTATTCGGCTATCAAAAAATAAAACAAAAGGGATTGGGACTATAAAGCATGGCTCCGGCAACGTGGAAAATTATCACAAAGTAAAGCGCCATGCTTTATAGCCCCACAATTTTCCGGCTATAAAAAAATCAAAACAGTAACGGCACAAAAAACCCCGGCACCCCGCCTGAAAGCTTAGCTGTGTATGGCTCACTGGAAAGCGATGCACAGCCCCGCTGCCTCTACATTCCCGCACCCGCCCACCCGCCCCCAACCACCCCCGTACCTCGGCTATACAAGCACCGTGGGGAACTTATCGTAATCACCCCGCCCAGCTTCTCGCCTTCATTATGCACAGCGCAATTCGGCGGCGGGACGGAGGGTTTTGCCTTTATTGTCAGCATAGCCATATTCCGCTAAAACCCAACAGCACATAACCGTCGGTATACGCTTCGCCGCAAAGCGGCTCGGGGTTCAGGCGGCTAGGTCGTTTCACTCCCACGCCGCCTTCACCCACATTCAAGCCCG
>Ga0268262_10005725_pt1 | contig 12213 bp, 11 predicted proteins | sample TergutNc150P3_FD_190354 | JGI IMG/M metagenome (GOLD analysis project Ga0268262, IMG submission 190354) | Nasutitermes corniger P3 segment gut microbial community from laboratory colony in Florida, USA - Nc150 P3 (SPAdes) (version 2) | ecosystem: Host-associated > Arthropoda: Insects >... | reverse complement strand
CATCGAGTGCGAGGCGCAGGCCTTCAGCCACCAGTTCCACCGGCACTGCGCGGATAACGACCTGCGCCGCGAGCTGGCCATGCTGCGCCGCATCGAGCAGCTGCAGCAGAAGCACGTCAACTGGCTCAAGCCCCTGGCCGAGACCCCGCTGGAGACCACCATCGGCTTTGAGCACGTGGCCGTGGACCTGACCGCGTGGCTGGCGCAGAACGAGCCGGACCAATACGTGAAGCAGGCCCTGGATTTCGCCCTGCTGGAGGACTTCGACCACCTCTACCGCTACGCCAACCTGCTGGACATGGACGCGAATATCCAGGCGCAGCAGCTGATCCGCAGCTATGTGGAGATCACGCCCGGCAGGCCCACCATCGCCGAGCACCGCCACCCCCACGACACCGTGTTCTACCACATCGACGCCAAAACCGCGGACATCCGCACGAAGCTGAACACGCTCATCATCACGGCCGGCGAGCAGCAGACCATGAATTTCTACAACAACATCGGCAACGGCTACTACAACGACGCCGGCCGCAAGCTCTACCTGGAGATCGCCATGGTGGAGGAGGAGCATGTCACCCAGTACGGCTCGCTGCTCGACCCCAACTGCACCTGGCTGGAAAGCCTCCTGCTGCACGAGTATATGGAATGCTACCTGTATTATTCTTTCTACGAGGACGAGCAGGACGCCAACGTCAAAAGCGTGTGGGAGCTGCACCTGAACCAGGAGCTGGCGCACCTCCACAAGGCGGCGCAGCTGCTGCAGAAATACGAGAACAAGCAGTGGGAGGAGCTCCTGCCCGGCGCGTTCCCCAAGCTGCTGCGCTTCCACGACACGAAGGATTACGTGCGCCAGGTGCTCGCCAGCCAGATCGAGCTGGCCTCCTGCAAGGAGACCTTGAAGGATATCCACGAGCTCGCGCCCGGCCACGGCTTTTTCGCCTACCAGGAGAAGGTCAACCACGACGTGTGCGCGGTGGAATCCCACGAAGTGATCGAGCGCCGCATCCAGCTGCGTGGCGAGGACTACCGGGACGAAACGCCGCCGCCCAACCCCGTCCCGGCCCTGGCGGACAGACACAAGGACAACACGGAAATCGCGAGGACGCAAAACTAACAAGCACCAAATTCCGCTTGACGGGAGGCTGCATCCGTGCTATGTTTAAAGGGGGGTGCAGCAATGAAAACGGTCCGAAATGACCCTGTGAAACAGCGCATGCTGGATTTTTCGCAGTGCAGCGATTTGGGCGAAGCCCATCGGGCGATACGGCGGGAGCTTGAGCTGCCCGAATGGTATGGGCGGAACCTGGATGCCCTTTGGGATTCACTCACGGGGATCATGTATCTTCCTGCGGAGGTCACAATTGTTTATGACCCAAACCACAAGGACAAAGCGCTGGCGGCGGAAATCGATAAGGTCATCGAGGTTTTCAGGGATGCCGAAGTGAAGTGCCCCGAAATCGTTGTGCACGTGCGGGCCAACGAAACCCGGCCCCAAGCGGCCGCTGTGATGGGAGAGAACATGAAGGACCTGCAAGGCGTCTTCCCGGCGCTGATCACCCCCTTCGATACCGACGGCCAAGTCAACGAGGACGCCCTGCGCCAGCTGGTGCGGCTGGGCCTGCGCCAGGGCGTGAGCGGCTTCTACGTGGGCGGCAGCAGCGCCGAGGCCTTCCTGCTCACGCAGGAGGAGCGGCGGCGCATCCTGGAGACCGTGACCGACGAGGCCGCCGGGGAGGCGGCTATCATCGCGCACGTCGGGTGCATGTCCACCGGGCAGGCCATCGAGCTGGCCCGGCACGCCGAGGCCTGCGGGGCCGACGCCGTGTCCAGCGTCGCGCCGTTCTATTACCCCTTCAGCTTCGAGGAGCTCAAGCGCTACTACCTCGACATCCTCGACAGCTGCGGCCTGCCAATGGTCGTCTACAATTTCCCGGGCGCCTCCGGCGTGAGCCTCAAGCTGGAGCAGATGGCCGAGCTGGTCGCGCACCCGCGGGTGATCGGCGTGAAGCACACCTCCAGCGACTACTTCCTGCTGGAACGGCTGCGGGACCTGCGCGCGGACCTCCTGGTGTACAACGGCTTCGACGAGATGTTCCTGGCGGGCCTGGGCATGGGCGCAAGCGGCGGCATCGGTTCCACCTACAACTTTATGGCGGAGCGCTTCGTCAAGATCCGTAAACTGTTTCTTGAAAATGACATGCAGGGCGCTCTGGCGGAGCAAAAGGCTGTGAACCGCATCGTCGCCGCCATCCTCCAGGTGGGCGTCATCCCGGGCGTCAAGGCCGCGGTGGAGCACCTGGGCATCGCGGCAGGGCCTGGCCGCAGGCCGTTCCGGCCTTTGAGCGCCGAGCAAAGGGCGTGGCTGATCGGCACGATTTTCGGGGACGCCGAATAATTTTTCAAAATCAAAAAGGGCATGCGCGGGAAGAATCCAACGCATGCCCGTCTGTTTGCTATGGAGTATTGCCTACCCCTCGTAGCTCTTCAGCTCTTCGTCCGTGGGGATATCGTCGGTCATGGTGCCGTTGAGGTATTGCTCGTAGGCGCTCATGTCGAAATAGCCCGTGCCCGTCAGGCCGAAGAGGATCACCTTCGCCTCGCCGGACTCCCTGCACTTGAGGGCCTCGTCGACCGCGCCGCGGATGGCGTGGGCGGATTCGGGGGCGGGGAGGATGCCTTCGACCTTGCTGAACAGGACCGCCGCCTCGAAGACGTTGGTCTGCTCGCGGGCGATGGCCTCCATCAGGCCGTCGTGGTACAGCTGGCTGAGGGTGGGGGCCATGCCGTGGAAGCGCAGGCCGCCGGCGTGGTTCGCCCCGGGGATGAACCCGCAGCCCAGGGTGTACATCTTGGCCAGGGGGGTGATCTGCGCGGTGTCGCAGAAATCATAGACGAAGCGCCCGCGGGTGAAGCTCGGGCAGGAGGCGGGCTCCACGGCCACGATGCGGGGGTTGGCGCGGCCAAGCAGCTTATCCTGCATGAAGGGGGCCAGCAGCCCGCCGAGGTTGGAGCCGCCGCCCGCGCAGCCCACGACCACGTCGGGGTATTCGTCCACCAGTGCCATGGCCTCCTTGGCCTCCAGGCCGATGACGCTCTGGTGCAGCAGCACCTGGTTGAGCACGCTGCCCAGCACGTAGCGGCAGCCCTCGGTGGTGACGGCCTTCTCCACGGCCTCGGAGATCGCGCAGCCCAGGGAGCCGGTGGTGTCGGGCATTTTCTCCAGGATGCCGCGGCCGGCGGCGGTGGTATTGCTGGGGCTGGGGATGATCTCCGCGCCGAAGGTCTGGATCACGCTGCGGCGGTAGGGCTTTTGCAAATAGCTGCCCTTGACCATGTAGACGGTCAGCGGCAGGTTGAAGTGCGTGCAGGCCATGGCCAGGGCCGTGCCCCACTGCCCCGCGCCGGTCTCGGTGGTCAGGCACTGCAGGCCCTGCTGCTTGGCGTAATACGCCTGCGCCACGGCGGAGTTGAGCTTGTGGCTGCCGGAGGTGTTGTTGCCCTCGAACTTGAAGTAGATGCGCGCGGGGGTGTCCAGCGCCTCCTCCAGGCGGTAGGCGCGGTGGAGCGGCGCGGGCCGGTAGGTGCGGTAGTAGTCGAGGATTTCGCCGGGGATGTCGATGTACCGCGTGGTGTCGTCGAGCTCCTGCTTCACCAGCTCCTCGCAGAACACGGGATAAAGCTCCTCGGCCTTCAGGGGCTCGCCCGTGGCGGGGCTCAGCAGCGGCGCGGGCTTGTTTTTCATGTCTGCCCGCAGGTTGTACCACTGCTGGGGCACCTTGCTTTCGGGCAGAATGATGCGGTTCGGGATTTTGACTGACATAGCTGTGGTCTCCTTTTTGTTATATTTTTTGCGCGGGCGGCTGGTAGCCGCCCCTACAAAAGCAAAATAAAAATGCCCCAACAGATCTCTCGATCCATTGGGACAAGAACGTCAATTCCTGCGGTGCCACCCAATTTATCGGCATAGGCCGATCTCTCGTCGCGCGCAAACACGCGCTATCGCTTTTACGGGCGAATCCCGTCGGGCATTACTTAGAGATTGCTCTCTGTTCTTCCCGCCCTCGCAAGTCCATTCGATGCGATTCTATGCGTCCGCAATCCCACCGCCTGCGGCTCTCTGTGCGCCGATTGTCGCATGTACTACTCTTGTTCATCGGTTTGGTTTATTTGGTTATTATACATTATAGCACATGCGAACTGGTTTGTCAACAAAAATTTTTGCGATTTTTTAACCGAGCAGCGCGCCGCCCCATTCGATTGCCGCGAAGCCCTTGCGCGTGAAGGGCTCCAGCGTTTGCGGGGCGATCTTCTCCCGGCCCGTGGCGGGCCTTGCCACCATGAACACCCGCAGCAGGCTGTCCGGCGCGGGTGTGATCTCCAGCGGGTAGCGCGCGGTATATTCCTCCCCGGCGAAGGTGATCAGGCTGTACGCGTTTTGCGAGAGCATGGGCAGCCAGAACGCGATGAATTCTTCATACTCAACTGGGATGAGGCCCATGTAGGCCAGCTTTTCGCGGAGGAAGCCTTCGAGGTCATCGCGCGCGACGACAAAGCCCGCTTTCGCCTTCGGCCAGGGGGCGCGTTCCACGGCCTCCCAGAAGAGATAGGGATAGGTTTTGCCGTCGGCCAGATTGGTGATCTGGCCGTTGGGTTGGGCAAGCACGTGCCAGCCGGTGCCATAGGCGGGGATGGTTTTGCTGAAAAAACCGCTGCGCAGGGTGAGGGTGACGTCCACCTGCGTTGGCCGCGTGGGGTAGAGGTAGATGGCGGGTTTCTTTGTAGTGGTGATTGGCCGGGTGGTGGGCGGTTCCGTTGTTGTCGTCTGCGTTGTGGTGGTTGTGGTGATTGTGGTTGCCTCTGTGGTGGTTGTCGTTTCGGTTGTCGTAGTCGTCGTAGTTGTTTCGGTGGTGGTTGTGGTTTCGGTAGTTGTGGCGGTCGTTGCGGCTGAGATTTCCGGTTCCGATTCCGGCTGCGTGGCGCAGGCTCCAAGCAGCCGGGTGAACGCGCAGAACAGCAATAAAACACGCTTCATCGAAAAGCCTCCCTGATGTATTTATATATTAGTCGTACAGCAAACGAGAAATCCTGCAACATTGAATATATTTTTTTGCGGCGCTGCGATGCAACGCCCTACGAGAGTTCCGCCCATGGCGGAGGCGGAATGCGTGTGCGGCTTCGCCATGGGCGAAATACTCGTAGGGCGCGGCATTGCCACGCCGCAAAAAGTCTATTATCTAATGTCTAAAATCTAAAGTCTAGCCTACCACTCGCTCACGCTGCCGTCCTCGTTGCGCCACTGGGGCGTCAGCCAGCCGTGCTCCCAGGTCGCGGCGGCGGCGCGCACGGCCTCCTCGTCCACCTCGATGCCCAGGCCAGGCCTGTCGGTGCGCAGCACGCAGCCGTCGACCATCTCGTAGGGCACAGTGTCCTTCAGGTACCGGAAGCCAAGGTTTTCCCTGTGCTCGCGGTTTTCCTTGTGGTAGGCCAGGCCCAGGCTCTGCTCCTGGATGAACGCGTTGTGGGTGCAGAAGTCAAGCTGCAAGCAACTTGCAAGGGCGATGGGGCCCAGCGGGCAGTGCGGGGCGATGGCGACGTCCCAGGCCTCGGCCATGGCGGCGATCTTCTTCACCTCCAGCAGGCCGCCCGCGTGGCTCAGGTCCGGCTGGACGATGTCCACGCCGCCGCCGGTGATGATGTTTTTGAAGCCCCAGCGGGTGTAGTTGCGCTCGCCGGTGGCGATGGGGGTGCTGCCGTGCTTGCGCAATTCAACGAAGGCCTCCTCGTTCTCGCAGAGGACGGGCTCCTCGATGAACAGCAGGCGGTACTGCTCCATCTCACTCATGAGCACGCGGGCCATGGCCTTGTGCATGCGCCCGTGCACGTCCATGGCGATGTCCATGCCGTAGCCCACAGCCTCGCGCATGGCGGCCACGCGCCGCGACACCTCGTCAATCTTCTGGTAGGTGTCGATCCACTGGTACTCCCGCACGGCGTTCATCTTGATGGCCTTGTAGCCCAGGGACTGCCTGTCCTTGATGACCTTGGCGGCGCTCTCGGGGTCGCTGCCGTCGGCCCCGCAGTAGATGGCGACCCTGTCGCGCACGGGGCCGCCGAGGAACTCGTACGCGGGCAGGCTGTGGTACTTGCCCTTGATGTCCCACAGGGCCTGCTCGACGCCGCTGAGGGCGCTGGTCATGATGCCGCCGCCGCGGTAGAACCCGCCGCGGTAGAGCACCTGCCAGATGTCCTCGATGTCCCCGGCGCGGCGGCCGAGCAGCAGGGGCTCGAATTCCTTCACGCAGGCCTGCACGGCGTCGGCGTGGCCCTCGAGGATGGGCTCGCCCCAGCCCACGAAGCCGTCGTCGGTGGTCATTTTGAGGAAGAGCCAGCGCGGGGGGACCTGGAAGAGCTCGATGGATGCGATTTTCATGGTGGGGCCTCCTTATGGGTTTTTAAAAAAATTTTTCGGCCGCTGACGCGGCAAGATTGATTGCGCCTTCGGCGCTGGGATTGACATCGCTGCGGCGATGTGATGAAAGATCACAGATTGAGCCACAAAGCAGGACGGACCGCGTCATTGAAGTCCACATTGAGCCCACCGGGGTCCACATAGCCGTCATCGCCGACAGACGCGGCATCGTGCTGAAGGTCGCCGGGCGACCGAAGCCACCACCAAGACCCGCTATTGTTGAATTTCGCCACAAGTCGTTCGTCCGCTTCGTACCACCATTCGTCCCCCTCGCTGTCCTTGTGCAGCTTTAACCCGGGGAAATACTTCAGGATTTCCGGCACGCTCAGCAGGAATATGTGGTCCTCTGTTTTTTCGCCTCCAGGCGTGTTGAACCGCTCGCCGTCCATCGTCCCCCAGGTGTTGTCCGGGTTGCCATTCATGGTTTTTAAAATCAACCGCCGCTCCCACGCTTTGAACTGCTTGTAGAACGCGCCGTTCAGGTGTTCACGCAACGTACAGGTTTCCCATGTGACGTCTTCGTATTCTTCGTTGTAGGCTTTCAGTTCTATGATGTCCTCGGTGATTAGGAGCGCTCTGCCCTCCTGTTTGTCCAGTACGCGCCAAGCGTAGCCGCCGAAGGAAACCAGCTCCTCTCCCCGCTCTATCCTCTTGACGACATCTGGCTTGACCCACTCGAGCACACCAACAGCGATCAAAACACTAATAGCTGCCGCAATAGCACTTATGGCTGCCCATGTTTTTTTCTCTTTCGTTTTCTCTGCCACAGAAAATCCCCCTTTAGCGCGAATCTGCTATGCTTTGATAAAGTATACAGCATGTTTCGGCAAATTGCAAGTGAAAATGCAAAAAATCACATGCTCGCGAAAACAAAAAATAATTTTAAAAAAACTAAAAAATATATTGACATTATTAAAGCAAAGCGCTATAATATGAAGCGGGAGGTGAGCTGATGGAACATACGCTGCCGAAACGGTGCCCGGCCTGCGGGGCGGCCATGCGGGTGAAGCTGCTGGGCTGCGCCGCCTGCGGCACGGAAATCCAGGGGGAATTCCCACTGGGGCGCTTCGAGGCCCTGGAGCCGGAGCACAAGCTGTTCCTCGAGGTGTTCATCCGCAGCCGCGGCAGCCTGAAGGACACCGGCGCGGCGCTTGGCGTCTCCTACCCCACCGCGCGGATGAAGCTGGACGCCCTCGTCACGGCGCTGGGGTTCGAGCCAGAGCCGCAGCAGGGCTCATGGCGGCTGCGGGTGCTGGAGCAACTCAAATGCGGCGAGCTGACCGCCGACGAAGCCCTGAAATTATTACAAGGAGGCAAATCCAATGATGAATGACGAGCAAAAGATGATCTTCGGGATGCTCAAGGCGGGGGAGATCTCCGCCGAGGAGGCCGAGCGGCTCATGGACGCCGTGGGCGTGCCGCCCCACTGGACCGGCGTGCAGGGGGTGACGCCGAAGCGGCTGCGGGTGCGGGTGACGGAGCACGGACGGCAGAAGGTGAACGTGAAAATCCCCTTCGCGGTGGTGCGCCTGGCGCTGAAGCTGGGCAAGGGCATGGACGGGCTCATCGTCAGCTTTGGCGGCGACGACGGCGCGAGGGTGGCCGAGGCGCTGCGGCAGGTGGACCTGGACGAGCTTCTGCGGCAGCTGGGCGACGGCGAAATCCCCCTGCCGTGCACCCTGGCCGACGTGGACGCGGAGGGCGACGTGAACGTGCTGGTGGTGCTGGAATAGGAGGCGGCGGCAATGGGTAACGGCAAGTGGGCGTTGATCACCGGCGCGACAAGCGGCATAGGCAAAGCGTTCGCCCTTCATTTCGCGCGTGAGGGCTATCACATTATCGCCGCCGGGACAAGGGAGGCCTTGCTGAATGCGGCCGTCAACGAGCTGAGAACGAAGTTCGGCGTGGAGGCAATCGCCTTTGTGGGGGATTTATCGGATGCCGCGGTGCAGGACAGGCTCATCGCGCTTGGCATGGAAAAGCAGGCTGCCGTGCTGGTCAACAACGCGGGGTTTGCGCTGAACAAGCCATTTTGCGAGGCCGACATAGAGGATTGGCTGCGGATGGATGCTTTGCACATCACCTGCACGGTTCGGCTGACGCATGCCCTGCTGCCGCGCATGATCTCCCGCGGCGAGGGAACCGTCATCAATGTCGCCTCCGACGCCGCCTACATGATCGTGAAAAAGAACGCCGTTTATTCCGGCACAAAGGCGTATCTCAAACAATTTTCGCACGGGCTGTATCTTGAGCTGGCGGATACCGGCGTATACGTGCAGGCGTTGTGCCCCGGGCTGACCAAAACAGATTTGCACGAAAAAATGGGCATGAGCAAGGAGCGGCAACAAAACAGGGGCATGCTGCATTGGCAGGAGCCCGGGCAGGTGGTCGCGCAATCGGTCAAGGCGATGCAAAAAAAGCAGGCGGTCTGCATCAGCGGCGGGTCGACGAAATTGCTGGTTTACTTAACCCTCCGCATGCCGCAATCGCTTTATCACCGCGTCATCAATTCCGTTTTCAAGTAGTGCGGAAATTTCTCCGCGGGGCGGCCCCTCTTTCCGGGAGGGGCCGTTTTTTTCCTTGACGGGCGCAGGGGATTGTGATATGATGGTGGGGAGAAAAAGGGAGGATCTTTATGCGGAAGATACTGTTGACTTCCAGCGGCTTCGATACGAAAGCGCTTGAGGAGGTTTTCCTGCGGCTGGTGGGCAAGCCGGCCAAAGCCATGCGCGTGCTGTTCGTCCCCACCGCCGCCATCGACCCCGGCGCGATTGCGGTTTTGCCCAAGTGCATGGACGATCTGCTCCGGGTGGGCGTCGAGCCGCGGCACATCCGCGTGTTCGACCTACACCGTTCGCTCACCGCCGAGGAAATGAACGAGTATGACGCGGTGTATTTTACCGGCGGCAGCCCGCCTTACCTGCTGGAACGGATCAACGCCACGGGCTTCAATACGGTGCTGGCGGATTGGGTGGAGCGCGGGGGCGTCTATGTCGGAGTGAGCGCCGGGAGCTATGTGGCCGCTGGAAATATGAAGAACGGGTTGGGCTATCTCCGCGCCGAATTGGCGGTACATACGGAAACGGGCACGGCGTCCGGCGTGTTCGACAACGCCCGCGTGAATAAAATTAAACTGATGAACGGAAGCGCGGTGCTGATTCACGGCGCTCAATATGAGATCATCCCCTGAGCGAAAAACCATAAAACACCGGAGGTACCACATGACCTACACCCCGCCCGCGCTCGCCGCCATGGCGAAGGATTTGTTCGCAGAGGAGCGCGCCATCGACCACCTGGAGGGCTGGTTCCTGGCCCGCGAGGCGGCGGCCTACGCCGAGATCGACGCCCCCGAGGGCAGTGCGCTGCGCGCCGCGCTGGAATTGAAAGAAATCGTGGCAAGTCTGCCGCTGAGCATCTCGCCGCACGCGGTGTTCGCGGGCACGCAGCGCGACGCCTTCGCGCGCAGCTACGCGCTGATCAACCCGGACTTCCGCGTGGAGACCTTCAGCGGCTACTGCGACCCGACGGCGGTGTTCGGGGATATCCGGCCCATCGGCGATATCACGCAGGCGCGCATTGACAAGCTGCGCGAGAAGACGAGGCAGAGCGCGTATGTCACACAATTGATGGAGATGTATGACGCGCACGAGCGCAGCATGAGCGAGGTGGCGTTTTTCGTCGAGCAGGTGACGGGGCACCTCATCCCGGACTTCCGGCCGATCTTGCGATACGGCGTGGACGCGCTGCTGGATAAAGCCCCCGAGGCCATGAAAATTGCGCTGGAATGCGCAAAAACACTGGCGGGGCGCTACGCCGCCATTGCCGAGGAGCAGGCAAAACAGGCCGAGGGTGAGCGCAAGGCGCACCTGGAATATCTCGCGGGCGTTCTAAAGCGAGTGCCCGCGGGGCCGGCGCAAAGCCTCTTCGAGGCCATGCAAAGCTTCCTGCTCCTCTGGCAGGTGATGTGCCTGGAGCAGGCCCCCAACCCCTTCGCGTTTTCCGTGGGCAACGCGGACAGGATCTTCGAGCCGTACCGCGCCATGAGCGGGGAGGGGAGGGATGCCGCCGCCGCGCTGTTCCGGCACTTCCTGGTGTTCTTCAACGTGGCCGACCGCAGCTGGGCCATCTCGCAGAACGTGCTCGTGGGCGGGCGGGATTTAAGCGGCGCGGACCTGACCAACCCGTGCACCTACGCCCTGATGGACGCCTACTACGACATGAACCTGCCGCAGCCGATTTTGAGCTGCAAGCTGCACAAAAATACGCCAAAAGAATTTTATCGCGAGCTCGGGCGGTTCTGGTTCACGCCGGGGTGCCTGACCCCCTCGCTATTCCAGGACGACATGCTGTTCGCCATGCTGGGCCGCGACGTGGACCCCGCCGACCTGCCGGATATCGCCGTGGCGGGCTGCCAGGAGCCGCTTGTCATGGGCAAGGACAACGGCAACACCACGAACAGCTGGCTGAACCTCGCGAAGATTCTTGAGCTGACTTTGAACAATGGGAAGTCGCTCCTCACGGGCAAAATATTGCTGGATATTGACGAGGCGCCGGCGATTGAGATTTTATCGAACCTGCGCGAGCGCTTCTACGCCAACCTGGGCGCCTTCCTCGATGAGATGGCTGAGGCCGCCAACGGGGCGTCAAAAGCGCTGGCGAATTTGCCGGTGCCGTTTTTGTCGGCGTGCATGGGCGGCATTGAGACGGGCGTGGATTTGCGCGACACGGAGAAACAGGGCACGAAATACAACGCCAGCGGGTGTTTGATTCATGGCTTGTCTGTCATGGCGGACAGCTTTACCGCTGTCGATCATTTATTGAAAGACAGGCCACAGGACGCGGAACGGTTGCTCGCCGCGCTGCGGAATAATTTCGAGGGTGAGGAGGAGCTGCAGGCGTATTTAAAGTCCTGCCCGAAGTTCGGGAACAACCTTGACGAACCGGACAGCGAGGCGGCGGAGATCGCGCAGCGCGTATCGGATATGGTGAGTGCGCGCAAAAATTACCTCGGCAACCCCTTCCGGGCGGACTGGAGCACGCCATCCACGCACCTGCTCTATGGTTACTGGGTGGGCGCGACGCCAGACGGCCGCCAGGCGCGCAGCCAGCTGAACTACGGCGTGGACCCGCTGTTCGGCGAGGCGGAGATGGGCCTGGGGCTGCGGGTGCTCTCGGCGCTGCGGCTGCCCTTCGGGGCTTTCCGCGGGGGCTACGCCTCGCACCTGGGGCTGGACCCGCGCTACTTCACCGCCCCGGACTACGAGGGCCGGGGGGAGCAATTTTTCGAATACGTGCTGAAGCCCCTGTTCTTTGCGCGGGAGGGCGGGCCGTTCTACCTGTACGTCAACGTCACCACGCCCGAGACCCTGCGCAAGGTGCTGGCCAACCCGAAGAAATACGCCCCGAGCGGCGTGTACATCATGCGCATCCACGGCACGTTCGTGAATTTCCTCGACCTTTCGCCGGCGATACAGCAGGATATTATTGCGAGGCTGGATTTGGAGAGCACGAAAATTAATGCTTAATTCTTAATCTGACTATCCCACTACTGTCACCAAGAAAAAGCTTGAAACTTAAGCAAAAAAGGAGTATAATGGAGGCAGAGAGGGGTGCAAACGAATGAAAAGCGCGAAATACAAGGGAAAACCGCTGGGGTTTATAGCGTTTGCGGAGAAATACGCGACGGAAGAGGCCTGCCGACAAAAGGTGTTCGATGCCCGCTGGCCGGAGGGATTTGTCTGTCC
>Ga0268262_10005724_pt1 | contig 12214 bp, 15 predicted proteins | sample TergutNc150P3_FD_190354 | JGI IMG/M metagenome (GOLD analysis project Ga0268262, IMG submission 190354) | Nasutitermes corniger P3 segment gut microbial community from laboratory colony in Florida, USA - Nc150 P3 (SPAdes) (version 2) | ecosystem: Host-associated > Arthropoda: Insects >... | reverse complement strand
TTCCCGGTGGTTTTGGCGCAGGTGACACACCCGTTCCCATTCCGAACACGGAAGTTAAGACCTGCTGCGCCGATGGTACTGCGCGGGCGACTGCGTGGGAGAGTAGGACGCCGCCGGGTTTTTTATCTAAAGGGTTCTTCGATTAGCGTCGAGGAACCCTTTCTTTCACAAGAGTTATTTTTATATCATGAACAAACTCCTTACCTACCTCAAAGAAGAAAAAGAGTCCAAGCGAAAGGGCGGCTTGTACCACAAGACGCAGGTCAGCCTTGCTTACAACTCAAATAGGATAGAGGGCAGTAAGCTGACCGAAGAGCAGACTCGGTATATCTTTGAGACCCGAACCATCGGGTTCAAGGAACAAGAAGCCGTGTCAGTTGATGATATTATCGAGACTTCAAATCACTTTGTCGCCTTTGATTATCTTATCGACACTATTGATACTGCGCTTTCAAACGCTATGATTAAAGAATTTCATCGTATCTTAAAGACAAGCACTTCCGACGCCGCGAGAAATGGGTTTATGGTCGGTGATTGGAAAAAACAGCCCAATGAAGTGGGCGGGACGGAAACATCCTTACCACAAAATGTTGATACCGATATGACGAATCTCAACTCATGGTATAACTCTTTATCCGAATCCGAAATAACGTTTGAATCAATCATAGAATATCACTACCGTTTCGAAAAGATCCATCCCTTCCAAGACGGAAACGGCAGAGTAGGCCGCTTGATTTTGTTCCGCGAGTGTTTGAGAAACGGCATTGTCCCGTTCATTATTAATGATGATCACAAACAATTTTACTATCGCGGGCTAAAAGAATTTGCAAACCTGAAAGGTTATCTAATCGATACCTGCCTATCGGCGCAGGATACATATAAAGAATGGATTGAATATTTCTATCCGTGATTAAAATTATTTGACCTTCCCTATCTTCTTCACCCCCAAAACATTAGGCAGCTGCGCCGCCCCCATCGACTTCCCGCCCGACGAGAAGTCTCCTATGAACTCCATAGTGTCTTTCGCCGTCCCTATGAACATTTGCGACGGGCCGCCGCCCTCCATGTACATCGCCCTATCTATGGATATGGGCAGGTCGCGCAGTATGTTTATGAACTCGTGGACCGAGTGGGGGGCGGTGCATTGGATCAGGAGGATGTTTCCCGATTTGTCCGCCGCCGCCGCCGCTATGCTCCAGCGTCTCTCGCTCTCCTGCCAGACGTTCTTGCCGGCGCACGAGATCATGCGGATCGACTGGACGGCCGAACCGTAGAGCGGGCGGATCTCCTCGAAGTCGTCGCACTGAAGATCGACTATGCGCGCGGACGCTATGCCCTTTTTGAGCGGCTCGAAGACCAGTATCGTCTTGTCCTTGGAGATGTGCGAGTTGTTGACGTGCGTCGAGGTCTTCATGTAGGAGACGCTGGTGCGGTAGTCGGCCTGGTACATGGCGGCGTTGACGACGGCCGCCATCCCCTCTTTGGCCGCCCAGCCTCTGGCGGTCAGCAGGGAGCCGTTCGCGGGGTTCGAGGCGTTCAACAGGCGCAGTTCGTAACGCTTGAGGTCAATGCGCAAGATGTTGATTTGACTCGATGTTGACGGCGGCGCCGCCGCCGACGCCGACGCCGTGTCGTTCCGACCGCTGTATAACGGAGACGGGAACGACGCGAACTCCAAGCCGGGTTCCAGCGTCCGCCATTGGGCGTTTAGGTTGACGGCGGCTATGACGGTCAGAACGGCGGCGACGGTTATCCTCATCATTATATAAAGATAATATTCGGCGGCGATGCGGGGCCGAAAAACATAATTGCTTATAGGCCGCGCTTTTAATTATTTTATAGAGATGAAGATAGCGGCCAAAAACAACAAGGCTTTCCATGACTACGAGGTCATCGAGAGGGTGGAGGCGGGGGTCATGCTGACCGGCGCGGAGGTCAAGTCCATACGCGCCGGACGCATAAACCTCGCCGACAGCTACGCCGTCTGCGTTCAGGGCGAGATGTTCGTGAACCACCTGCACATAAGCTCCTACGAACGCGGCGGCCTGTACACCCCCGAACCCACGCGGCGGCGCAAACTGCTTCTGCACAAAAAACAGGTCGCGTTCCTCGGCACGGAAGTGGAACGCAAACAGCTGGCCCTGATCCCCCTGTCGGTCTACTTCAAGGATCAATGGGTCAAAATAGAGATAGGCCTCTGCCGGGGACGTAAGAAGTACGACAAGAGGCAGAAGATCGCGGAACAAGAGGCTAAGAAGAGGATCGCGCAGTTGGTGAAGGCGAGGAATTGAGATATAGATAAATGCGGGGTTAACCGCAAAAGCCTTAAATTCAAAATCTTTTTAAGACGAAGCCTTCGGCTTCATAGATAAATGCGGGGCTAAACCCCGCATTTTCAGTCAAAGTCAAAAGAAAAAAGCCTTTTTTTTGATTTTGACTTTGCAGTTGACTGAAAATCGGGGGTTTAGCCCCCGATTTATCTATGGAAGGCGAAGCCTTCCGTCTAAAAAAGATTTTAAAGATTTTGATTTTAGACTAAAACATGGATAGAGGCTGATGAAAAAGATATTATCGTCGATTATTTTCGCAATGCTGGTAATATCAACCGCGTCAGCCCAAACGACAGTCCCGGCCGCATCGACATCTATACCGACATCCGCAACGGCAACGGCAGCGGCTCAAGTCGCAAGCGTCACCGTCCGCAAAATACCTGAAGGCAAATCAACCTCCGTCCCGGCTTTCGAAAAGAACGGCATGACCTACGTCTCCATGCCCGCTTTCGCCGAGATCGCTGGGTTCAAACACTCGCAGAGCGTCTTTTCCAACAAATCCGTCTATTCTAACGATCGCGGCAGCATAACGTTCGTCCAAGACAACCTCTTCTACCGCATCGACACCGTCATAAACATCATGCCGTACCCGCCTGTCCGCAAGGAGTCGGCCCTGTACCTGCCCGCGCCTTATTTGGTCAAAATCTTCGGCGCGAAGCATTCGGGGCTGCTCGGTTGGAACGCTCAAACGTCTACCGTCTCCGTCAACGCGCTGAAGTACAACGTATTGTCCGTATCGAGCGCGGTGAAGCAGAACGGGACGCTCATTTCAATCGGATTGGCCGATTCGCTCTCCTACGAGAGCACCTATTATCATCCCAATTTGGTTATAAATTTCGGCGCGGGCAGGATCGACCCCAAGGCCGTCAAGCGGAGTTTGCGCGCGGGGGTCGTCGATTCGGCGTTTACGTTGCAGTACGACGGGTCGGCGCAGGCGTCGTTTATCCTGAATCAGGCGGTGGAGCCGCCTTACATAGAGTACAGCGCGAAGACCCGCACGCTCATGATCTCGCTCAAGCCCAAGATCGAGCAGAAGAAGCCGAAGTCCGCCGCCTCGCAGGTGCCGCTCGACGCTTCGCTCATCCGCACGGTCGTTGTGGATCCGGGGCACGGCGGCAAGGATCCGGGGGCGATAGGGCCCACGGGGGTCAAAGAGAAGGATGTGGTGCTCGGGATCGGGCTGGAGCTGCGCCCGATGCTCGAGAAGGCGGGGTTCAAAGTGTTCATGACGCGGGATAAGGACGTTTTCATACCGCTCGGCGACAGGACGAGGTTCGCGAACGAGAAAAAGGCCGACCTCTTCGTGAGTGTCCACGCCGACGCGATAGCGGGGGACGCGAAGAAGAAATCCTCGGCGCGCGGATACAAAGTCTATTTCCTCTCTCAGGCCAAGAACGAGGAGGACAAGATGGTGGCTATGCGCGAAAACGCCGTGATAGAGCTTGAAGACAAGGACAAACGCTCCAACTACGACGCGCTTCAGGACGTGCTGATAAGCATAGCCGGCGCGGAGTATCTGCGGGAGAGCCAAGATTTGGCGATATTCATAGAGCAGTCGCTCGGGGCGAATGTCAAGCAGATACCCCGGCTTCAGCTCGGCGTGGGTCAGGCGAACTTCTGGGTGCTCAACGGCGCGTATATGCCGTCGGTGCTGATAGAGGTGGGTTTCATATCGAATACGGAGGAGGAGAAGCTGCTCTCCGACAAGCGGACGCATTTTCAGCAGGCGGCGGCGATCTCCGAGGCGGTTGTGAAGTTCAAACAGCAGTTCGAGGGGGGGCAGTAGTGGGCGATTCGCGGCCGATAGGCGTTTTCGATTCCGGGCTCGGGGGCCTCACGGTGGCTAAGGAGATATTCCGCCTGATGCCACGCGAGCGGATAATCTACTTGGGCGACACCGCGCGCGTCCCCTACGGCGGCAAGTCGGAGGAGACGATCCGCCGCTTCGGCCTGCAAGACGCGAAGACGCTCTTAGACCTCGACGTCAAGATGCTCGTGGCGGCCTGCAACACGGTCTCGTCCGTGGCCATAGACTATTTGGAGCGGCACATCAAGGACGTTCCCGTGATAGGCGTGGTGCTTCCCGGCGCGCGGGCGGCCGCGTCGCGCAGCGCCGAAAAGCGGGTAGGGGTGATAGGCACCGCCGCCACGGTGAGGTCGGGAGCCTACGCCAAAGCGATACAGAACATAGACCCGAACATAAAAGTCTACGGAAAACCGTGCCCGCTCTTCGTGCCGTTGGTCGAAGAGGGCCTCATAGACAGCGACATCACGCGCCTCGCCGTGCAGCACTACCTATATGAGATGGTAGACCTCGGCATAGACTGCCTGATACTCGGCTGCACCCACTACCCCATACTGATGGAGGTGATCCAGAGCACCGTGGGGAACAGCATCCAATTGGTGGACAGCGCGCTGTGGACGGCCAGGGAAGCCCAGCACATCATGAAAGCCCTCGGCACGGAGTACCCGCCGCCGCAGGGCGCGGCGGCCGCGAAAGAACGCAGCGCCTCGGCCAAACGCGCCGCGGAGTTTTCCGTGGAAACCTCCGAAGGCTTCGCCGCCAGCCGCTTCTTAGTCTCCGACGTAACGCCGAACTTCGAGTCGGTGGCCGAAACGCTACTGGGGGCGGGACTGCCGAGCATAGAGAAAGTGTCGGTGGAGGAGCTGGAGGAAAAAGAGGCGTAAAGCCTATAACGAAAGCCCATGCGCATGACCGCCGAAACGCCCCAAATTCATTGTCCGCCGCAACGGCGGCGAAGAGATGAAAGAGGACGTGCCGACATTGCGCCTGCTATCCGATCCCGCCCGTCACGCGCCCACCAGTTCGGCGCGGCGCGTGGCGGTCTGCGGCTCTTCTATCCGCCCGTATTTTTCATTTAACTCCTCCGGTGTCAAATACCTGCCGGGGTTTTCGGCTTCTAACCTATCGGCTATAGCTTCGATTTCGTCCATTGTAGTATTTTTCAGCGCCTCGCGCCATTCTTCTACCCAGTTACCGCGCTTTGCCGTTGTCATGGTTTACCGCCTTTCAAAGTCTATAGGGTTTATAACTTTAACCTTTGTAAAATTCGGTCGTGAACATACCTTTATAAAATCTTTATCCACCGTTAATAGATAGTCGGCGCGCGCCGCTTCGGCCGCCGCAAGGTGGGCGGCGTCCCAGTTGCTAAGTCCGTTCGCCATTAACTTCCGCGCCCTTGCCATTATCGGGGCGGTCTTTTTTATCCAGTCGTCAATATACCCATCATATTTCTGTTTTGCGTCTTGCCGCGCTTTGTCGTCGGATATTTTGTTAATTTCCGCGTCCCCGGCAAAACTGCCGAAAATGACGTATCTGCCGCGCCGCTTGTTATTGATAATGCGCCGTATTGCGTCGGCCTCCGCCTTTGTTTCCGGTTGCGTTTCGTCGTCGAATAATCGGCTATTGCAACAATTATCAAAACATATAATCAGTTTAGGGTTCACCTTTGCCCTCCCCTATAATATAACGCTTGAGCGACGGTTCCGCCGTTATTTGGGTTCTTTTTGCGGCCGCCCTCTCCAGCCATATAGGGCGGCCGTATATAAAATATATCGTGCGTGGTGAAAAGCGGGGTTTTTTAACCGAAATGACGGGACGGCGGGGATGGCGAACGCTTGTCGACCCCGCCCCACCGACCACTGAACAAAGATATAGTTACTTCGCGTCACCCTTTAATTTCGAATTTGGCAAGTAAGAATTCACGTGGCGTACGCCGTCAGCGTCAATCCAAGATTCGTCTTTACTTCCATCAGGTCCCCACCAAATACGGTAATTGTTTCGTACTTGTTCGTTTACGGTATTTTTATTTGAATCGCCGCCGCTGTTAACCGACGGTATCTTAGCGGTATCCGCCTCATTCTTAACGGTATTTGCGGTTACCGTACTTGCGTTGCTATTGCTATCGGCAGTATTATTGTTTGCGGATGCTGTTAAACGTTGAAGCTTCTCATCCATGTGTTGAAGCTTTTCATCCATACTCAAAAAAGTTGCAATTAAGCCTCCGACAAGAATATTACTCAAAATACCGACAAATATCCCGATAAGAACACCTAGAATTGCATAGTTCTCACCACTTCTATACCCAAACCCAATCACGCCACCAGCAATAGAACACCCAAACAGATTTATCCAAAGCACAACCTCCATAAGATCGCGATACACTATCTTTACAAAATTCAACATACCACCCTCCCTTTTTGTTATTTGTGATACTACGGTTAATAGACAGTTAACGCTACAGTCACATTCAATTTCACTCCGCCCCCGATTCTCCCCCCTTCCCGTCATGATGGTGATGATGGCTTTGATGCTGTTTCAACAGCGTGTAGAACCTTTTTACGATGTTCAACTTCGCAACGAACGTTAGGATATGGTTTAACAGCGTAAAAAGAATGAAAATAGGCGCAGACCGCCCGCGCGCCGGATGAATATCGGTTGAAATCAATTGCGGAAACCCGTGCAACGGATGATAATAACGCGGGTGTTTTGTTAAGAGATGTTTGTGTTTTTCGTAAAAATGGGGGGGGGGGGGGGGGGGGGGGGGTGAGTTAATACAACGGCAAGCGCGGCGCGTATTAAAAATACGCCCCGTGCGGACAATTTCAGCCGTGCCCCTTAGAATATCCATCAATCCCCCTACGGTCTTCATACTCATAGTATACCTGCCGTCCCCCGTATAACCGTTCCCGTCCTATTTCAGGTGGGTTATATACTAAAGTAATATAATGGGCGTTCGTAAGTCAAGAAAAAAAAGATTTTTTTCCGTCCCGCGGTTAAAGCCGCAGCGTGACCGCCAAAGAGATCATCATCTTGTTCCAAGCCCTCCTGATCCTGTCGCCCCGCGTCTCAGGCGCGTCGACGGGGTGTTCGGGCTTGATTTTGTCGATTATGTAGTAGGCCGCGTCAAAGCCGCCTTCAATTATTTTCACGCTTTTTTCTTTGCGGTAATAGCCGTCCAAATGCAAAACGTTGTATACGGAATTCACGTGGTCTAGCATTTTCATATCTAATTTGCCGATATTGGACAGATAAAAGTCTATGTTAGTGTGATTCCTCTTTTTCGGGATATCCACCCCTTTAAGGGTGAGCCACGCGTCGAGGGCGGCCAATACCCCCAAATAGGCGATTCCGCAGGCCGATCGGACGTATTTTTCGTCCTTGTACAGCCTGTCGTCCCGCTTTTCGGCTCTTTTCAGCGTCTCTTCGGCGTTGTCCATGTAGCGCATGGCCTCGGCGTACTCTTTAGACAGATAGAGGTTTTGCTCGTCAACAGTCATTTTAGGGTCTCCTATGGGATGCGGCCGTCATTGTTTATCAATATAATATGCGGCGGGCGCGGAAGTCAAAAAAAACGCCCGAATGCCGGATGTCGGCGGTCGGTTGGCGGTCGGAGCGGCGGCCGTCCCGCAAAAAAGCCCGATTTCCGGCGCGCACGATATATATTATAATATATCGGGGGAAGGGGCTTAAATCCGATTATATGTTTGAAAGGCTCTGGATCGCTTCGCTACGCTCGCGATGACGGTCATTGGCTTCGCCGAGATAAACAAGTTGCGAGGAGCGGAGCGACGAAGCAACTTGGTTACTTCGGCGAAGCCAATCCAGAAACTGGGATCATTAAAACAGATTATAGGATTAAAGGCGGATCAGCGCATATAAACCGAGAAAAATTTCGTTTTCCCGTGGTATTTTTATTATTTTTATATTTATCCGTAATAAAAACGTCAACAAAAGGATGATCTAATCATGTCGGGACACTCCAAATGGGCTACCATCAAGCGGGCGAAAGGCAAGGCCGACGCCGCCCGGGGGAAGCTGTTTAACAGGCTGATCCGCGAGATCACCATCGCGGCGCGTATGGGCGGGGGGGACGTTTCGGCCAATCCGCGTCTGCGCACCGCCGTTTCCGCCGCCCGCGCCGCCAACATGCCGGGCAAAAACGTCGATTCGGCGATCCAGAAGGGCACGGGGCAGCTCGACGGGGTGAACTACGAGGAGATCACCTTCGAGGGCTACGGGCCGGGCGGCGTGGCTTTCCTGATCGAGGCCGTGACCGACAACCGCAACCGCACCGTGGCGGAGGTGCGCCACCTCCTGACCAAGTACGGCGGCAACCTCGGCCAGACCAACTCCGTGGCGAGGATGTTCAAGTCCACGGGCATCATAACCGTGGCCAAAGACGCGGTGGACGAGGACAAGCTGATGGAGCTTGTACTGGAAGCCGGCGCGGAAGACATGTCCGCCGAGGGCGAAGAGTACGAAATCACTACGACCGTGGACGCTTTCGACGCGGTGCGCGAGGCGATAGTGGCCGCCAAGATCGAGCCGACCTCGGCCGAGATCACGAAGATCGTAGACAATCCCGTGAACTTAGACGCTAACGCGGCGGCCAAGATAATGAAGTTATTCGACGCTTTGGACGAGCTTGACGACACCCAGCACGTCTACGCGGGGTTTGACGTCAGCGACGAAGAGGCGGCTAAGATGGATTAGGATTATAGGATTTTAAAAAGAGATTATAGGATTAAACATTCTATCTTGCGTCAGCTCCCTTCGACTTCGCTCAGGGAGCTTTCGGGTTGATAGACAGCTTTCGTCTCTTCAATCATGTTGCGCGAGTGAATGGCGAGTGCCAAATCGAACGTAACCGAAAGGTCATTGAGCGAAGTCGAAATGACCTGACGCCAGATTAAGCGAATGTGTTTGCGTTATGATAATAATGGGCATAGACCCCGGAACGGCCGTCACCGGGTACGGTGTGATCAGCGTCTCGGGCAACGCCGTCTCTTGGGTCGATTCGGGGGTGATCGTTACCGATACTTCCGAACCGCTCAGCAGGCGGCTGCTGACGATTTACGACGGGTTGTCCGATAAGATCAACGAGCATTCCCCGGGGCGCGTGGCGGTGGAGGAGGCTTTTTACGGCAAGAACGTCCATACCACGCTGGTTCTCGGCCACGCTCGCGGGGTGGCGATGCTGGCGGCGGCGCAGAGGGGGTGCGGGGTGTTTGAGTACAGCCCGCGCGAGATCAAGAAGGCGGTGACGGGGAACGGCAACGCTTCTAAGGATCAGGTGGAGTACATGGTGAAGACGCTGCTTCGTCCCGGCGGCGGCAAGACGCGGCAGGACGCTTACGACGCGCTGGCGGCGGCGATGTGCGACTTTTACAATATGGGGCGCGGTGCGCTGCTCGGTCAAAAGGATAAATAATGATAGATTACATACGCGGCAAGCTCACGGATAAAGAGCTGACGCACGTTTCCATAGAGACCGCCGGGGTGGGGTACTCCGTGTCGATACCGCTGTCAACATACGAGAAACTCCCGGAGCCGGGAAAGGACGCGTTGATCTATATCCATTATTACGTGCGCGAGGACGATGTAAAACTGTACGGATTCGCGTCTAAGGCCGACAGGGAGATTTTCCGACACTTGATTACAGTGAACTCCGTCGGGCCGAAGGTGGCTATGGGCATAATGTCGGGCATATCGATAGAGAATCTTGTGATGTACGTCAACGCCGGCGATACGGCTGGTTTGAAGAAGGTGCCGGGCGTGGGCCTCAAGACGGCGGAGCGCATCATCATAGAGTTGAAAGGAAAGTTGGGAGCGTACGCGTCTTCAGCAACGCCGCCGACGCGGTCGAAGGGTTCAACCGTTCACGGCCGCAAAGAGGAAGCGTACGCCGCCATGCTGTCATTGGGATATAACGACAAACAAGTAGCCAAAGCGATAGACCGCGTGTCGTTGGAAATAGGTCAAGACGCGCAGATAGAAGAGTGGATAAGGATGGCGTTGAAAATTATATAATCGGTTGAGATATTAATGATGACAGTATTAGTTGTGACTTTCTGGATTGCTTCGTCGCTTCGCTCCTCGCAACTTGTTTATCTCGGCGAAGCCAATGACGGTCATTGCGAGCGAAGCGAAGCAATCCAGTGTGTTGACGTTGCCGTTGACTGAATATGCGGGGTTTAGCCCCGCATATATCTATGAAAGGCGAAGCCTTTCGTCTAAAAATGAATTTGATTTTAAAGATTTTAAAGAATTTGACTTTTTAATAATCGACCGATAATGAAAATCAACGAATACAACGAATATAACAAGGACGACGAAAACACCCGAATAATCTCCGCCGACCGATCAGGTTCCGAAGAGGAGCAGTTCGACAACGCCCTGCGTCCGTTGAGCTTCTCCGACTTCATCGGCCAGGAGACCATAAAGGAGAATTTGCGGATATTCGTTGAGGCGGCAAAGAAGCGCGGCGAGGCGCTTGACCACGTGCTCTTCTGCGGCCCGCCGGGGCTCGGCAAGACCACGCTGTCGCGCATTTTGGCGAACGAGCTCGGCGTGACGATACAGACCACCTCCGGGCCGGTCTTGGAAAAAAAGGGCGACCTCGCCGGAAGTTTGACGAACTTGACGGAGCGGGAAATACTGTTCATAGACGAGATACACCGCCTCAACCGCGTGGTGGAGGAGTCTCTCTATCCGGCGATGGAGGATTTCGTCTTTGACATAACGATAGGCGACGGCCCGGCGGCGCGATCCATACGCCTCAACCTGAAGCCGTTCACGCTTGTGGGCGCGACGACCCGCGCCGGAATGCTGACTTCGCCGATGCACGCGCGTTTCGGCTACGTCTGCCGGCTCGCCTACTATACGCCGGAGGAGCTGAGATCTGTGATAACGCGGTCGGCGTCCATCCTCGGCGTCGAGTGCGCGGGCGAGGCGGCGTTTGAGCTGGGCAAGAGGGCTCGCGGCACGCCGCGCATAGCGAACAGGCTTTTGCGGCGGTGCAGGGACGTGGCGGAGGTCAGGGGCGACGGGACGATTACTGTCGAAATCGTCAACAAGACGCTGTCGCTTCTCGGAGTGGATTCGAGCGGGCTGGACGAGATGGACAGGAACATTCTGCTCTCTATCATAGATCACTACGGCGGCGGCCCGGTGGGTTTGGGCACGGTGGCGGTGGTGGTGGGGGAGGAGCCGGACACCATAGAGGAGGTGTACGAGCCGTTTCTCATCCAGTCGGGATTTTTGAAGCGCACGCAGCGCGGGCGCGAGGTGACGATGAAGACGTACAAGTATTTCAATAAGGTTCCGCCCTCGGGCCGGGCGCCTGATTTGTTTGACGTTGATTGACACAATGAGAAAAGGATGATATGTATGAACATGGTGGAGACGGGCAAGTTCTTGGTCACCGCTGGCACGGTGATAATCATCATAGGGGTGCTGGCGATGCTCTCCGACAAGATACCGTTCGGACGGCTTCCCGGCGACTTCCACGTCGGCGGCGGACGCTTTAGGGTTTATATTCCCGTGGCCACTATGGTATTGTTCAGCGTGGCGCTGACCATAGTATTTAATTTTTTCGCGCGCAAGTGAGGATTAGGATTATAGGATTAAAAGGCAAAATCAACAAAAATCATCAAACCGCAAAGATACTATTATGACTACAGACATCAATACTGCCGACGACGCTAAGACGGCTAAAGACCTCGCGGCCGCCGTCTCCGCGATCAAGTCCGAGATCGGGCGGCGCGTTGTGGGGCAGACCGAGGTTGTGGACGATCTCTTGGCTTGTTTCCTCGCGGGCGGGCACTGCTTGCTCACCGGCGTGCCGGGGCTCGCCAAGACCATGCTTGTGCAGAGCCTCGCGCGTTGCTTAGACCTCGGGTTCAACCGGATACAGTTCACGCCCGACCTCATGCCCTCCGACATCACCGGCTCCGAGATACTCATGGAAGACCGCGCCAGCGGTCGGCGCGAGTTCCGGTTCGTGCAGGGGCCTATATTCTCCAACATCGTGCTCGCCGACGAGATAAACCGCACGCCGCCGAAGACGCAGTCGGCGCTG
>Ga0268262_10005722_pt1 | contig 12226 bp, 9 predicted proteins | sample TergutNc150P3_FD_190354 | JGI IMG/M metagenome (GOLD analysis project Ga0268262, IMG submission 190354) | Nasutitermes corniger P3 segment gut microbial community from laboratory colony in Florida, USA - Nc150 P3 (SPAdes) (version 2) | ecosystem: Host-associated > Arthropoda: Insects > Digestive... | reverse complement strand
GCCAGCCATCGCGGGCGTACTCGCGCAAAAATAGCGCGGCCAGTACGCCGAGCGGCACAACAACAATGCTCATGATCAGCACCATCATCACAGTGCCAAATATCGCTGGGAAGATGCCGCCTTCCGTATTGGCCTCTCTGGGGCCTTCAGATACAAATTCCCATATCCTCGACAAATATACCCGTGTCTTGCCAAACACGCCGATGGAATTGGGGGACACTATTCTCACTATGCTGGCCAAGGGAATGGTTTTTGTCTGGCCATCGGATGTTTGCAGTGTCACGGTCAGCGTCCTCGATTCAGAACGCATTCCGTCCAGCCTGGCTTGGAACTGTTCAAATTGAGTTTGAAGCTCATTTTTTTTGGATTCAATTTGTTGCAGTGCTTGTGGCGTTTCCTTGTCATTCATGGCCAGTTTTCGCCCTTCTAAGCGCAGCTTCTCAAGCTGGGCACTCAGAGTCCCCGCTTCCTTTTGCTCCATTTTCTGTATTTTGGCCAGATTTGCCTTAGTGCTAGGAAGCCAGCGACGGGCGATTGATAACGCATCCGCCCCTTGTGCAATTGTGGCACCATTTTCTTCTATTCGCGCCAAACGCCCAATAAAGGCCCCATATTCCAGCCTGTCTATGTAAACCACATCTTTTGGATATGCGCGATTCTGAATGTCGCTTTCAATGATCCATCTGTAATCTTGGCCGTAAAAATCTCTGTTGGCCACCTTGACTTGGATGCGGTCGGGATGCGAGTGGGCCGCCTTTTCGTGTGCTTCCTGCTGCCCCAAGACGATGGTGCCGTCTTTGAGTTGCAGCTCGCAAATATCGCTCGGCCAAAAAAATCCTAATCCCTTGACGGCCAGCAACAGGATCAACCCTGCCACCATCAACAGACTGAGGGCCAGCGTGGAGCCGGAGAGCCACACAAACGCGCTGCCCCGCCTCCACCAATCAAAAAGTTTTTTATTCCTCATCACATGGACTCATATCGCTTGCGAAGTGACTGTCGTATCAGCTCTGCGGCGGTGTTTAGAAAAAACGTCAGCACGAATAGCAGCAGTGCAGTGAAAAACAGTATCCTGTACAGCGTCCCCTGGTGTGGGGCCTCTGGTATCTCTACGGCGATATTTGCCGAAAGAGTCCTCATGCCGTTGAAGGGTCCCCAGTCCATCAGGGGCGTGTTGCCAGTGGCCATTAACACTATCATGGTTTCGCCTATGGCTCGGCCAAAGCCAACCATCACCGCCGAAAAAACGCCTGGGCTGGCTGTCGGCAGTACAACGCGCCACGCCGTCTGCCAAGGGGAGGCCCCGCAGGCCAGGCTTGCGGACGACAGCGATTTGGGCACTGCTGTAAAGGCATCTTCGGATATGCTAAAAATAATAGGAATTACAGCAAAGCCCATCGCAAAGCCTACGACGATGCTGTTGCGTTGGTCGTACAAGATTCCGTGGCCCTGATATAGCCAATTTCTGTAGTCGCCGCCAAAAAATAAGTTTTCAGCCGTAGGTGCTATCCAACTGCTGATGGCCAAAGAAAGGATTATCACGGGGATCAGCCACAGTGCCTCTTTGCCATTGCCAAATTTATCCCTAAATGGCTTGGGCAGCTTTAGCCAAGCCAGCATCAGCAAAAGTGCCAAGATGAAGGCCACCGGTATCACCATCAGCACCGCCATCATCCAATTTTCCAGCAGCGGGGCCAGCACTAGGCCGGCGATGAATCCAAGGACCACAGACGGCAGCCCTGCCATGATTTCCACGGTCGGCTTGATGGCTCCCCTCAATTTTGGTGAGGCGAATTGGCTTGCGTACAGCGCAGATAGGACGGCTATCGGAAAAGCGAATAGCATGGCATAAAAAGTTCCCTTGATGGTGCCGAACAGCAACGGGACAAGGCTGAACTTAGGCTCTATGTCATCGCTCGCTCCCCCGGACTGCCACACGTGCTGTGGCTCTGCATACCCCTCATAGTGAATTTTTCGCCAAAATAGCGACCAGCTAACTTCGGGGTGAAATGCGTCCAATTGCCACTTTCTAGCGGAGCCATCGCCAGATGCCAAAATAAAGTCGCCCCTTGGACTCAAGGCCGCCGCGCCTCTTATGTCGGCTTCGCAACTCGCCAAGCGCTTCTCGGTGGTCAGGTGGTTCACCGAAAAACCTTTGTCTGACCATGCCAGAAAGCGCTTGTCCCTCAAAGAAGCCATAAAGCCCGTTGCCACGCCATCAAGTGGCTTGAATGTGTGGAAGCATTGCAGTTTTGCCGCCCCATCTCGGTGGATTACTTGATAAGCTGCCAATTTCCCATTGGCCCCGCCCACAAGCAAGCTATTGTGTCCAAGCACAAAACCGAGGGCGGTTATGGGTTCGCCAAAGTCGGAAGGCGGCAATTCATTGTCAGATCCAAGTACTATTAGCTGGCCCTCTTTTGTGCCAACGTAGAGCATTGAGCCATCGGCGGACCACTCGGCCACCGATGGAGTTGCATTTGGTGGCAGCGGCCACTTTTCCCACTCAATTTTGCTCTCTGGTTGGGCGTTGGCAAAGCGTACCGAATCAGGGTCCAGCGCGGCGATTTGGAGGGACTTCCTGCCCATCGGCCCTCTGCCTTTTATGGGCCTCGCGGCTATCAGATTGTCGCTTGGGGAGGCAAAGTATGGTTCGCTCCATTCGGCATGTGCGCTGATGTGTTCCTCTGTTTTTTCCCAATGGATCTCCGCCGCATAAGCCCAACTATTTGCACCTTGCACCACCGCTAGGCCGCTCGCGTTTGCCATGCGCGCACTCTTCCAAGGAAGCGTTGGCGCGCCAGCATTGTGCGTTATGTCAGACTGAACCTGAGCCAATTGTGCATTTTGCAAAAGCGGCAATACGCGAAATCCTTCCGCAAGGCCAAATGTGGCCGCGCACTTGCCCGACTCATGCAAAAAAACCACATCGCTGTTTATTGCGCCAAGAGTGCTATAGCTGTCCAACTCCCGAATCTTGGCACCCCTGAACAGCGGCAGGGCCTCCAATGCAATAAACACCATCATCCCCAGCACGGCGGCGATTATCAGTGCGCCGCCGGCCGAGACGAGCCAAGACATAAAGCGGTCTATGCGCTTGGCAGATTTGGAATTTTTTTGAGAGTCGGAATCCATTTGGTATTTAGTAATGCACTACTCTAGTTCCAAGGGCAGGCGATGCTTCTGTCTTTCGGATTTCGGCGGCGGCCATCTGCGCCGTAAGAGGCATATAGCCATCCTTCACAACGATATCTTGGCCGCTCTTAGAGAGGACGAACTTCAAAAATTCTTTGACAACCGGCGGCAGCCCGTCTTTGGGGTTCTTGTTGACATAGATGTACAGGTTGCGGGCAAGGGGGTACTTGCCGCTCATCGCGTTCTCATAGTTGGCCGCATTGGGCTGGCCACCGGTTTTGTCGGCAATCGCCAGAGCCTTGACGCCAGAGGTCAAATAGCCAATGCCGCTATAGCCGATTCCGAACCTATCCGAAGATACGCTTTGTACCACAGAGGAAGAACCTGGCTGCTCTTTGACGGTGTCTTTGTAGTCGCCCTTGAAAAGAGCGATTTCTTTGAAGTAGCCGTACGTGCCGGACGCGCTGTTGCGGCCGTAGATGGAAATCGGCCTGCCAGCCAGATCGCCAGCGGCACCGGCTTCGCCCCAAGTCTTAATGTCGGCGTTGCCACTCTTAAAGGTCTTAGAAAAAATGCCGTCCAGCTGCGGAAGGCTCAACGCGTTGACAGGGTTGTCCTTGTGGACGAACACAGCCAGGGCATCGACGGCCACGGCCACCATGGTTGGCTTGTAGCCATATTTTTTCTCGAACTGGTCAATTTCTTCGCTTTTCATCTCGCGGCTCATCGGACCCAACTGGGCCGTGCCTTCGATGAGGGCGGGCGGGGCGGTGCCAGAACCCTTGCCCTCCACTTGGATGTTGACATTTGGGTATTCCTTGCGGAAGGCCTCTACCCACAGCGACATAAGATTGTTGAGAGTGTCGCTGCCGATGGAGTTGAGGTTCCCCGTCACTCCGGCTACTTTTTTGTATTCGGGCAGCCCCCTGTCGGTTCGCAGGGCTTGGGCCGAAAGGCCAGCGGTGGCCACGATTGCTGTTAAAGATGCAATGATCAATTTCATGATTGATCCTCCTTCGCTTTACAGAATGGCGAGGCGGTGCTTCAATTTTGGTTCGCGCATGTAAAATCTGCGTAACCATCTAGGCAAGGACTTGTAAAAAAGGCCGATTTGGCGCAAATGACGGATTATTTTTGACAGATGAGGCACTTGCAAAACTACCCGCACGCCCAACGAAGCCATCTCCATGCATCCGCCCGCTTATCGAAGTCATGTCCATATATCCGTCCCTACATAGGGCAGTAAGCGAGGCGAGTACCCGGGGTCTGGGGAATCATCTCTGAGAGCCCGAATGGGCTAAGAGGCGCGAGCGTAAAGTATCGAGCCGCGTAAGCGGGGAGCGGATTTGGAGCACTGCGCCGGAAGGCCACCATCGCCTGCGAGTCCGCGTGAGCGAATCCCCAGTTCAGCATCCGGAAAGTTTCCGAGACCCAGCACGAGACGAAACAGGCCGAAGAATGCCTGCTCCGAGTTCAAGCGGCGAATGACCTCGCCGCATATTCATTCGGCGCGACGAAATTACCATTCGGCAGCAATAAATAATATGGGAGAGTTTTGCAAGGGGAACTACTGATTTAATTCCCCAAGGTAAAAACCGCTCATCACATAAAGCCCTTTCTTGGAGATGAGTCATCGTTTTTAGCTGTGCGGAGAAGCGCATTTCCAAAATGACCCGTCAATCCTTGACAGCCAAACCCCTATTTCAGCCAAGAGCAATGCAGCCGCTGCGCTATAAATGGACAACAATTAGAGAAACATAGATTTGCTAGTGTCCATGCGGCTTTGCGGATTTTGGGGAATTAAATCAGTAGTTCCCTTTGCAAGAGGCTCAGATGTAACCCCTAAAAATAAATTACTTATTATAGGCTGAAAAAAATTTCGGAACAAAAAGGAGAATTGACCCATTGATATATACGTATGATGTCGTACACTTATTGCTGTAGTTTGCTACAGGAGGACAAAAATGAAGACGCCGCGACCTACCGATGCCGAGCTGATGGTGCTGCGAATATTGTGGCAGGAAGGCCCTAGCACCGTCAGGCGCGTCCACGAATTGTTGAGCCAAGAGAAAGAGCTTGGCTACACAACGGTGCTGAAGACGCTGCAGGTGATGACAGAAAAGGGCATCGTCGTGCGCGACGTGTCCAACAGAAGCCACATCTATGCCCCGGCGGCCACTGAAGTCCAGACACAGCGCACCTTGGTTGATCACCTCATGTCGCTGGCCTTTGGGGGTTCCGCTCTGAAATTGGTGATGCAGGCACTGCGCGCGCGCCCGGCATCAAAGGAAGAGCTGGAGCAAATCCGTGAACTGATTGACAAAGAAAAAGAGGCAAAGCAATGACCGCGATATGGCAGTCCGTTGAGTTCCAGCGCATTGGCTGGGCGCTGCTGCACTCGCTTTGGCAGGGTGCGGCGATATGCGCTTTGGCGGCCGTTTTGTTGCGTCTTATTCCATTTTTAATTCAAAATTGCGTCCATGCAATTTTGAATTAGTCGGCTGCGGCGAGGCGCGGCTCGCCTTGCCTCACGAAATGCTGCGCATTTCGGGCGCAACGTCTTGTCGCGCATTCCAATCCTAAATAGAATCATGGATGATTCTATTTAGAATTGGAATTATGCGCCACAAAAGTCCGCAGTTTAGGTACGTGGTCGCCTACTGCATCAAGCGCAGTAGCGCAACCTTGAAAGGGAATCAATCATCGTTCATCATTAGGTATGCTGCCTATACATGGATGGACGATGATCGCCCGCATATGCCTGCTGGTCTTTTTTATCGCGACTTTTCTTTGCCCCCAGGGGTTGACAGAGCGCTCTCGGACTGCACTGCCCGAAGACGAAAAAAAGGCCATCGCACAGGCTAGGGCAGGGGCAAAGCCTAGGCCATTCGTTGCTAGAAAAAAACCTTTGGCCGGGCTGGAGAGTGCCCGCGTCCAAGCGTTTGAGGCGGCAAAGAATAGCGTTGTCCAAATTATTTCGCAAGGAGTGCTTCAAGGAGGCGCAGCGGCCCAATCGCAGAGACGTGGGTCTGGGGTAGTCTGGGATCAATTGGGGCATATAGTCACCAACTATCACCTTGTAGGCGATGACAAAGGGCTGGTAGGCGCGGAGCCTATCGAATCGGTTGAACTGACGGTAGTGGCCGCAAACGGAGCGGAATATGGTGCGCGGCTGGTCGGAGCTGCCCCCGGAAGTGATTTGGCTCTATTGAAAGTAGATGTGCCAATCAAAGGGGCGAAGCCCATACTCCTTGGCCGCTCATCGGATTTGGCTGTAGGTCGCTCGGTCTTGGCATTGGGCAACCCATTTGGCTACGACCACAGCCTGACCAGCGGCATAGTGTCGGCGCTCGACAGGGTGATATTTTCGTCGGCGGACACCCCCATAAATGGCGTAATTCAGACAGACGCCGCTGTAAATCCTGGCAATTCAGGGGGGCCACTGCTGGATTCCATGGGCCAAATGTTGGGGCTCAACGCCGCATTTGCGTCCCCCTCTGGGTGGAGCGCGGGCGTCAACTTTGCAATTCCATCGCAAACCGTCATCAAGGAAATAGGTGTCATGCTAGGCAGTTATAGAGAAGCGTCTCCGCTTCCGCCCATGTCCCCCAAAGAAGCTGCCAGCGCAAAAGTATTTGATCAAGCAGTTCATTCTGTTGTTGGTGTACACGCAAGCGAAAGGCGCAGGGATTTTCGGACAGGAAGCATATTGGTTGACCCAATAGGCAGCGGCTCTGGTGTCGTGTGGGATTCACTTGGACACGTAGTCACAAACTTTCATGTTGTGGCAATGCGAGATCCAATGCGGGGTTCATTGATTCCAGCAGACATAATCACAGTCACGACAAGCGATGGGGCAGAAGTCAGAGCGCATCTAGTGGGGGCACGCCCCAGCATCGACGTTGCAGTACTCAAAATGGAAAATTTGCCAAGCGGCATAAAACCAATGTCGCTTGGCACTGCGTCTAGCGCGGCGGTGGGGCAGTCGGTGTTGGCGCTTGGAAACCCATTTGGCGAAAACCAAAGCCTGACGGCTGGCATCATTTCCGCTTTGAATAGGACAATTGCTTCTTCTAGGGGAGAGCCAATAGACGGGGTACTGCAAACAGACGCAGCGATCAACCCAGGCAACTCAGGTGGCCCGTTGATGGATCTGGACGGACGGATGCTTGGGATCAACACAATGATAATAAGCAACTCTGGCGCAAATGCCAACATAGGTTTTGCCATCCCAATTGATTTGATATGCAGGGAAATAGAACAGATCGTGGGCAAAAGCCAAACATCGGAAACCACGCTGGCGGCACCGTTGCAAGAAGACAAGGTCAGGGCGGAAATATTTGCAAAGGCGTACGATTCTGTTGTGTACATCCATGCCGAAACTGAAAAGTTTGATTTCCGCGACAACTGGTCGGGCCGCGTCTATAGCCTGCGCCCCGAATCTGGGACCGGGATAATTTGGGACACAAAGGGGCACATCATAACCTCATATTCGGCGGTGCTGATCAAAGTCAAAGACCCCCAGTCAGACCAAGTGCAAGTGACAGAGGCCGACAAACTAAAAGTCACATTGGCGGACGGAAACACATATCGCGCGCGCATCATCGGGCGCAGCATGGAGTACGGGCTTGCAGTGCTGCGTGTGTTTGCGCCATTCAAGGACTTGCGCCCATTGCCCCTTACGCGTCCCGTGGATATAAAGGTGGGCCAGGATCTGTACGCCATTGGAAACCCATTTGGGTTGGACTACAGCCTTAGTTCGGGCATATTGTCCGCACTCTGGGATTCAGGTTCGGGTCCAAGGGGTGCCATACAGACGGATGTGGCCATAAACGACGGCAATATAGGCGGGCCGATGCTAGACAGTGAAGGACGCTTGGTAGGGATGGGCTTTTTCATAGATGGCCCCCAAATGTCCCATGCAGGCATTAACTTTGGGCTCTCGTCGGGTACGCTGAATCGCATAGTCCCATTGTTGTTGGAAAAAGGGAAGGTGGAACGTCCCGTTTTGGGCTTCGTCAGTCTGTCCGCCAGCGTAGCTGGCAGTTATTTCAGTGTCCAAAAGGGCGTGGTCATACAATATGTCGAAGCCGATTCCCCGGCGTTCTATGCTGGGCTTAAAGGACTGAAGCCATCCAAAGACGGCCGAGTGCCAGAACTTGGCGATGTCATAGTCGGCCTGCGCGGCAAGGCCGTGGACAATCAAGAAGCACTGTGGGACCTTATCGAGCAGGAGCCAGCAGACGGGCCGCTGTCCTTTGATGTAGTGCGGGACGGCAAGCGGATAAAAATCATCGTTTCGCCCACAGCTAAAAAAATCAAAGACATTTCCTAAGCATTGTGAGATAATATTCGTTTGGGTTTGCGCGGCCATGCCCTTTTGAAAATACTATTCACTATTCTTGGCGGGCTGGCCAGACAAGCATTGCAAATGCCGATTTTTCGCAAATGAAGCAAACGGTCGGGCAAGGCGCAGATAGTGCGCGGGGAGTTAGCTTGGAAAATTTGACTTTTGAATCGCTGGGGTGCGACGCGCCATACTTGGTTGCCCTAGAGAGTAGGGGCTTCACATCGCCGATGCCAGTCCAGAGCGAATGTTTTGCCCCTGGACTAGAAGGAAGGGATTTATTGGTGCAAAGCCGCACTGGCAGCGGAAAGACGCTCGCCTTCGGACTGCCCCTGATGCACAGGCTAAAAGAGGATAGGCACCCACAAGCGATCATTTTGACGCCCACCAGGGAGCTGGCGCAGCAAGTCGCGCTCGAATTGCGGAGCGTCAACCGCTCAATTGACATGGCCCAGCTTGTAGGGGGCATGAGCTACACTCCACAGCTACGATCTCTTTCAGAAGGCGCCAAGGTGATAGTGGGTACACCAGGGCGCGTGATGGACCACATGGAGCGCGGCACACTAGATTTGTCGCACATCCACATGGTCGTGCTGGATGAGTGCGATGAAATGCTGAACATGGGCTTTATCGAAGATGTCGAGAGGATACTTTCAGAAGTGCCTTCCGGGTACCAGACGTATTTGTTTTCCGCCACCCTTCCCGCACCTATAGCAAGCCTTGCAAAGCGATTCCTTAAAAACCCGCACCGCGTCGAAATGACAGAATCAGGCGGCACCGCCCAGCACGCGGACATAAACCATACAGCATGTTTGATAGCTGACCATCTGCATACCAAGGCTCTGGCAAACCTGTTGTTGCACGATGAGCCAAGCGCCGCGCTGATATTCACCAAGATGAAATTGCAGACGGAAGAAGTTGCAGAGGCCCTTCGCAACGCTGGCCTAGCGGCCGACTACCTGCATGGCGACCTCAATCAAGCTGCTAGGAATCGCATAATGGGCAGCTTCAAGTCTGGCCGTCTGCGATACCTAGTTGCTACCGACGTCGCCGCGCGCGGCATAGACGTTGAGGGGCTGCCGCTAGTGGTCAACATAGGCATCCCCACGCAGTTTGAGAATTACATACATCGCACTGGTCGCACTGGCCGCGCTGGTGCCAAAGGGACATCGCTCTCGCTGGTTGGACACAAAGAGAGCAGGATTTTGCTGGCATGGGCTAGGCGGGGCGGCTTGCAGCTTGAATGGCGCGCTGTACCCAGCCCCGAAGAGATACGCAAAGAGCGGGTCCACCGCCTGTCAGACAAAGTCGGCAGACAGGAGGCACCCGCCTTTGAACCCTTGGCGGCTGAGATGCTGCAGAACCGGCCAGCCGAACAGTTGGTGGCCGCGCTGTTGTCAATGATAGAAGACGACGCCCACCTTGGCTTCGACCTGCCAGAGGCCCCCGAGCTCAACAAAAGAAAGCCAAAAGACTTCGAGCCAAAACAGCGCCGCAGCCCCTCGCGCCCGAAAGAAAAACGAGAAAAGCAAAGAGATTCCACAGCAGACAGGCCAGCGCGTGCCGGATACCAACGGCGCGACGAAAAAGGCAAGACAAAAGGCTTTTTCGAGGACTGGAAGGACAAAAAAGCAAAAGAAAGCAAAAAGGAAAAAGAAGATAAATACGATGCCCCCAAAAAGTCCAAAAAGGTCAACACTATGCCCGAATGGGCCGCCCTCAGGCAAAAGAAATCATTTTCACCAAGAGGCTCGTCCAGCGACGGCTATTCGGCCAAGTCAAAAAATGGGGCAAAAAAGAAAGACAAGGACAAGTCTTACAAATTGTCTTCCAGCTATGGCGCCAAGGCAAAAAAGAGAAAAGGCTAGGGGTCTGGGGAGTAGCGAGGGATCAGGTTTCAGGGACTAGGGGTTAAGAGCCACTACACGGCAGTATAGCAGTTCAACCTATTGTAGGTTGAACTGCTATGCAAGGATTTGCTTGTAGAATGAACTCGACAGCATCGAAACTCTGGCCTGCGAAACATGGGAATGAAAATTGCCGAAATGATTGGCGTTAGGGTCTTGCGTATCCGTTTGCAAAGCAAATGGATACCAAGAGTTCCTTGCCGCTTATTGTCCGTAGGCGGGCTTTGCCCGCCGTTAAGCGGACAATAAAAGCGCAAATTGCTATATTGATGCGGCCGCGCCGCGCTGGATTTTATGTTGCGAACCAAGTTGCCAGGCCGCTAACCCGAGCACGAAAGATAGGTTTCAGTGATCAGTGGCTGATTGAGCATCTAGTGCCGGACAAACATTGTTCCCGCTTGGGCTACCTCCCTAGAAGTCAGCGTTCAAAATGCTTGACGCTGAACAGAGTGCTGTCCCCATCTGAAAAACCTTCCTCGGAGCCATCTCCCAAGCATCCGCCCGACAATCGAAGCCATCTCCATACATCAGCCCGCACATAAGGCAGTGAGCGAGGCGAGTACCCAGGGGTCTGGGGAGTAGCGAGGGGTGGACTCGCATGCGAGGCCGCCCTGAGTGAATCCCCAGTGAGCATTTAGGAAGGGTTTCCACGCCCCGGTGTTATACGCAAACAGGCCGCTAGACCTTTGTTCCGCAATCAAGCGGCGAATGACCTCGCCGCGTGACCATTCGGCGCGATGGAGTTGTCGGGCGTATGGCGAGCATTCGGGCGGGTTCCACTCCCCCGCACTGAACGAACCAAGTTGCTTGGCCTACCCTCCGAGAGAAGCCAGGTTGTAGAGGTCAGGAGCTAACAACAAAGCCCGCGTCAACATTGATGCGGGCTTTGTGTCTTTTCGCTGGCTAAGGGGGATGGACTCGAACCATCAAGCAGTTTCTACCGCACCAACGGAAGTAACTCCGTCCGCTTTGCCAGTTTGCGTACCCCTCATAAGGTCTTCTATCCAATACAAAAGATTACTGCTAGAACCCATTTTTGTCAATGCCCACCTATTTACAGTGTGATCTTCTCAATACTGCCGCGCTTGCGCGGCCCCCTGAGCCTGATCCCTACCTCCTAACAACCTATCCACTGGCCACTTGATGGTCTTGGTACAGTTGGGAGAGCGCTTCTTGGGCGATCTTTGAAATGTCAATCTTTTGCTCATCTGCGAAAGTGCTTAGGTAGGCAGGAATTTTTAAGGTCTTGTCAATTAGCTGGCGGCCATATTTTTTTGAGTATTCTTCAATGTCGAGAAGCAATACGTCCACAAAGCCGCCTTCTTCTTCAGGCTCAGTGGATTCGATGGTGCCTGGTGGCGGTACGGGCCGCCCCTCCTCCATTTCGGTCAATATCCAGCCCGAGGCCGCGTCAATACCCATGAGAATGGCTTCCGCGAGAGTATGCCCGCCGCTCCCGCACCCAGGCAGGTCAGGGACTTCAACAACGTAAAAGCCGGTTTCCTTGTTTTGATAGAAACAAGCAGGATAGCAGAGTTTCATGTTGGGCCTCCTTCCTTGATCTGGGCTCGCTTCAAGATAGATTTTAACAGCCACGGGTCAATGTCGCCTGGGTGCCTCGGAATGGTGAGAAGGCCAGTCTTGGCGGGGTGCCTGTAATGGTGGTGGGAACCTTCAGACCTAGCCAGCCTTCAGCCATCTGTCTTAAGCATTTTTTCTAGCTCTCTAAAGTTCATGCGCCATCAAGTCCCAATAATTAAGTATTCGGCTTGTGGAACGTGAAATTCAAACAAATTGTCGTATCTTGCCCCCACCCATGAACACCCCCCCCCCCCAA
>Ga0268262_10005721_pt1 | contig 12229 bp, 7 predicted proteins | sample TergutNc150P3_FD_190354 | JGI IMG/M metagenome (GOLD analysis project Ga0268262, IMG submission 190354) | Nasutitermes corniger P3 segment gut microbial community from laboratory colony in Florida, USA - Nc150 P3 (SPAdes) (version 2) | ecosystem: Host-associated > Arthropoda: Insects > Digestive... | reverse complement strand
AAAGGAAGCGGCATACAACATCGCGCTGGGAATTACTTTTCCTCTTCCTGTTTTGGAAAACAAGGTTTTCCCGCTTAATTATTCGGGGCAGATTCCCCTTTTACAACTCCCAAAATTGCTTTCCGGTTCGGTTGGAATTGCAAAGGTGGATTATTCCGGGCTAACCCTGGCTTGCGTTGCCAACCTGGAAAACCCGAACGAATTTCCGATTCCCCTTCCAAAAATGGACTGGGATTACAGCGTCGGCGGAAAATCGGTGCTTAAAAGCAGCAATACAAAAGCGGGACAAATAGCCGCTGGTTCCGTCGGGACAGCCAATTTTGATATAAGCGTCGCCTACGCCGATATTTTTAACGTCATTGATTCGCTGAAAAACGCCACGGAAGCTAAAAGCAACCTCTTGCTGGGCGCGGACTTTTCATTGCCCGCTTCTTTTGGCGAAGTAAAAGATACCCTTAATATTCCCGGAACCATCCCGATACCTCAGATGCCGGCTATCGCTTTTCAGGGGATAACAAAAAAATCTCTTGGCAGAACAATGGAGTTTGATCTTGCCTGGGAAGTTGACAATAAAAACACCTTTGCTTTTGATGTGGATAATTTCGCTTACGACTTTAAAGTAAACAACAGCCAATGGGCAAAAGGTCAGATAAACAATCCCCCAAAAGTCAAAGCAAACGGCAAAACGCTTATTCCCCTTACTGTTTCCGTCAGCTCTACTCAAATTGTCGCGGAGCTGGTAGATATCATTAACCGCGGCTCATCTGTAAATTACGTTTGCTCAGGAAGCGCAAGCTTAATCAGCGATCTTCCCGGCTTAAGCATACCGAACTACCTTTTGGATCTTCAGGGTAGCACACGGATACGGTAAAAAAGCGACGATCACCGCTTTTTATCTGCGATTATACCGGGTAGTTAAAGTTTTCCCTGTCGGCTTTTTCTAAGATGGAGGCATAGCGGCGGGCTTCCCATTTAGCCATTTCAAGGTTTTGCTCCTGCCAATTGCCGCATTCTTTAGCTGATGCGCCGGGGATTTTTCCCTCAAAAGTGATTATCCATTCGAGCATTTCCTTGATGAGGGGAAGTATAGCTTCCGGGTTGAGATCGCCTTCAAAAATAGCATAAAACCCCGTGCGACAGCCCATCGGGCCGAAGTATACTACCCTCTCCGCCCATTCCTTATGCGAGCGAAGGAAAGTCGCGCCAAGATGTTCTAAAGTATGGAGGGCGCTTTGATCTATAACCGGTTCTTTATTGGGCTCTTTAAAGCGCATATCAAAGGTGGTAATTACCGCAGAACCAAAGCGATCCTTTCGGGAAACATAAAGCCCGGGCTTAAGCCGCAGATGATCTATCTGGAAGCTGGCTATCTTTTCCATATCATTATCCTCCTGTGTTACAGAAAACTTTCCATCACTATTTTTATCAGAACATTTCTACGCACGTTTTTTTCATGATCTTTTTCTTCTTTTGTCATTCCCGATAACAGCGATTTCCTTAAAAGCGTATTATCCGAAACGCTAAACACCGCGCCGGCGTTGATGCCGCATATTTCCGCGGCTTTAAACAACACGGATGTCTCCATCTCAATACAATTGCAGCCCATATCAATTATTTCATCGAGATGGGCGAATTGGGCTATTATAGTATCTACGCTGAAATTTTTTCCTATATGATATCTTACGTCATTTTCTCCGGCTATTTCTTTTATTTTTAAAACAATTCTGTCAAAGAGTTCCTTATTCGGATAATTTTTTTCCCCAAACGAATCATTTTCGGTTAATTTTTTGTTTGTCAAATACCTGCAGGCTCCATCGCCGCATATAGAGTATTCAGGAATAACTATATCGCCAATTCCGATATGCGTATCAAGCGCTCCTACAGAACCTATGAAAATAATTTTCTCGCATGGCGCACAGCCAAGCGCCAAAACTATGTCAATTACATTTGACGCCCCCATGCCTGTTACAATATATGTAACTTTTAAATCAGCTTTCGATAAAGTCCATATTTTAAATATGTCGTCTAAATCCTGAATTATGCTGTCAAAGTAATTGCCAAACAATTCAGGTCGCCACAGAGGGGCAATTACAACGTTGCTTTGGATCGTTTCAGGTTCGCAATGAAATACAGAATGAACTATATCAACAGGCTCCGTGCCGAATCGTTTGTTGGCGCTGAGTATATGTTCATAAATCATTACTAATGACATCCCGAAACAACATTTTTGTCAATTATCCGGTCAGAAATAGGAGAAACTTAATTTTTTTACGACACAATTCCGACTAAATTAAAATGAATAAAACTTATAGCTCTGTTATTTGTTATATTTATTTAGAGGAAGCCATGAACACCAACATGAAAAGGGCCATAATGAAACTTACAATTTTCTTAATTCCGGCAATCTTCTCTTTCGCCGATGATATTTCACTCGCGGACAATGTACCTTTCAGCAGAGTCCAACGCCTGGACTGGAACCTGACAGAAGTTAAAAGCGGGTCCGCAACTATAGTCATAGACAGGGCTAAAGCGCAAAGGGAAATTTATTCCATCAGATTTCAGGAAGAGCGCATACGCGGCAGAGGCGCCGACAACATCTATTTTGCCTCCTATATCGCGGGCGCAAATAATTCCCTCTCGATTAGAAGAATTGCCAGCACATATATGAATCCAATATTTGAAATGGAAAACTTTAGCGAGTACGAGTATTTCCGGCATCTGGAAAGAGTGTGCCGCTGGGAATTCCACGACTGGAAATTAAAATTGCATACCTACGACGAAAACAACGGGGAAGTAACCTTGGAATTTCTTCCCATCTATAAATGAGACCGGGAATCAGGAACCAGGCGCGTCCATGCTCATAATTTTATGTTTTCCAAGCCCCAATCATACATCTCCTGAGTGATTATCGTATAAGGCAGAAGAATATCATTTTCTATCCCCGCTCTTCTCGAAAGATCGCTTCGGTCAAATGTATATTTTTGCAGCATTTGCGCGGAGAGTTTTCCTTGAAGCACCAAATCTTTGTATTCTTCTTCTTTTCTACCGCTATTTTTGAGTATTTCCTTAAATAACTCTTTTACAATCCGCGGTCTACTAATTACATGTTTAACAACCGGTGGTTTCTGAGGCGCTTTCACGACAACCGGGGGCGGCTCTTTGGGCGCTTCTTTGACAGCAGGCGGCGGCTCTTCCTGTGGTGTTCCCTCAGCAACCGGTGGCGCCTCTTGTGGCGCTTCCTCGGCAACAGGCGGCACTTCTTCGGCAGCTGGAGGCTTCTCCTGGGGCGTTTCTTCTACAACTGGCGGGGGCTCCTCCTGTGGTGTTTCCTCAGCAACTGGCGGCTCTTCCTGGGGCGTTTCCTCAGCAGCCGGGGGCTCCTCTTGTGGCGCTTCCTCGGCAGCTGGCGGCTCTTCCTGGGGTGTTTCCTCAGCAACCAGCAATTCATCCTGGAACACATCTTCAATTACCAGCTGCTCCTGGAATACTATATCTTCATCATTCGGCGGTTCCTGAGGTGCTTCCTCATCAGCTGACGGCTCCTCTTGAAGAAATACTATATCCTCATCTTTATCAGTCGACGGTTTTCGAGGCGCTTTCTCGTCTGTCGGCAACTCATATTGAGGCTCTTCCTCAACAACAGGTTCCTCTTGTTCATCTTCCTCTTCGACTGGCAGCTCTTCAGGCATTTCTTCGATAACCAAAGGTCCTTCCTGATAAAAGATAATATCCCCATCCTCATCCTCGTCGACTGGCGGCCCCTCGGGCGCTTTCTCGGCAATAGGCTCTTCTTCCTGAGGCTTCTCCTCCTCTTCCGGCGCTTCCCTAACAACAGGTTCTTCTTGAACCACATCTTCAACAACCAGCGACTCCTGAAATACTATACCTTCATCCTCATCAGCAGGCGGCTCCTCTTGTGGCGCTTCCTCGGCAACAGGCGGTTCTTCCTGAGGTTCTACCTCATCAACCGGGGGTTCCTCCTCGGCAACCGGTTCTTCCTCAGCAGCAGACTCTTCTTCCTGAGGCTCCTCCTCCTCTTCAGGTTCTTCCTCACCAACAGGTTCTTCTTGCGGCGTTTCCTCTTCAACAGGCGGCTCTTCTTCTACTTGGGCCTCTTCCTGTGGTGTATCCTCAACAACAGGCTCTTCTTCAGCAGGCGGTTCTACCTCATCAACAGGGGGTTCCTCTTCCGGCGCTTCCTCGTCGACTGACCCCTCTTGAACCACATCTTCAACAACCAGCGACTCCTGAAATACTATACCTTCATCCTCATCAGCAGGCGGCTCCTTTTGGGGCTCTTCCTCAACAACAGGTTCCTCTTCAGCAGCCGACTCCTCTTCCTGGGGAGCTTCCTCATCACCAGTGGGCTCTTCTTGGGGTTCTTCTTCAACAACAGGCTCTTCCTCAGTAACCGATTCCTCCTCCTGGGGGGCTTCCTCTTCAGTAGGCGGTTCTTCCTCAACAACCGGGGGTTCCTCCTCGGCAACCGGTTCTTCCTCAGCAACAGACTCTTCTTCCTGAGGCTCCTCCTCCTCTTCAGGCTCTTCCTCACCAACAGGTTCTTCTTGCGGCGTTTCCTCTTCAACAGACGGCTCTTCTTCTACTTGGGCCTCTTCCTGTAGCGTATCCTCAACAACAGGTTCCTCTTCAGCAGACTCTTCTTCCTGAGGCTCTTCCTCTTCAGGCTCTTCCTCAGCAGCAGACTCTTCTTCCTGAGGCTCTTCATCAGTAACCGATTCCTCCTCCTGGGGGGCTTCCTCATCAGCAGGCGGCTCTTCTTGGGGTACTTCTTCAACAACAGGCTCTTCCTCGGCAGCTGATTCCTCTTCTTGGGGTGCTTCCTCGACAGCAGACTCTTCTTCCTGAGGCTCCTCCTCTTCAGGCTCTTCCTCAGTAACCGATTCCTCCTCCTGGGTGGCTTCCTCATCAGCAGGCGGCTCTTCCTGAGGTTCTTCCTCAACAACCGGGGGTTCCTCCTCGGCAACCGGTTCCTCTTCCGGCGCTTCCTCGTCGACTGATCCCTCTTGAAGCATATCTTCAACAATTACCGCATCCTGAAATACTATACCTTCATCCTCATCAGCAGGAGGCTCTTTTTGCAGCTCTTCCTCAACAACAGATTCCTCTTCAGCAGCCGACTCCTCCTCCTGGGGGGCTTCCTCTTCAGCAGGCGGTTCTTCTTGGGGTGCTTCCTCGGCAACAGGCTCCTCAGCAGACTCTTCTTCCTGAGGCTCCTCCTCCTCTTCAGGCTCTTCCTCAACAACAGGTTCCTCTTCAGCAGCCGACTCCTCTTCCTGGGGGGCTTCCGCTTCTTGGGGTACTTCCTCAGTGACTATCTCCTCTTTGGGTTCTTCTTCAGCAGGCGGCTCTTCATGAGGTTCTACCTCACCAACCGGGGGTTCTTCAGTTTGAGGGGCTTCCTCTTCAACAACCGGCTTCCCCTTAGACGTGTCCTCGGTAACAGGCTCCTCTTGATGCACATTTTCGGCAACCAGCGACTCCTGAAATGCTATACCCTCATCCTTATCTGTTGGCGGCTCCGCTTGAGGAGCTTCTTCTTCAGCCGGCAGCTCTTTTTCAGCCTGGGGCGCTCTTTCATAGGCAGACAGTTTCAACTTATCAAGTATTTTAGTATTAAGTTTATGCATCTTGAACAATATTTTCAGTTCGTCCAATAGTTTACCAATTACCTTATTGTAAGAATCATCTTTTAAAGCAACGCCAAGTTCAAAAGTGTCTTCCTGCGAATGTTCTAACAAATTTAGCGACGTTATAATTAGAGTATTGTTCGCGATAAATGCTTTTGCGTGAAAATCCGGTATACGGATAAATCTTACATTTGACATTGTTTTTTCTAATTTATCTATTTTTTTCTTGTCGCTTTCTTTGCCGGACTCGTGACACAAGAAGAGTATTTCGGCGGAAGACATAGACAGTATTACTTTTATTTTTTCTGTTAAATCCAGATAAGACGCCAAAATAAGGATAAAATGGCTTTCTTTTCTAAGCATATTTTCGATTTCATAATTTAGTTCGGTTGTATTTAACAGATCTATTGTTTCCAACATTGTTTGACCTTCCTTATATAGGCACTATAGGTATAATATCGCGAGTAAAAAAATTTAGCAATATATTATTCCTAACACATAATTTTCACTTACTTGACTTTATTATGGACGCTATATATATGTAATGAGAGACAGCATGTGCGTCATTGTATATCAGGTTTATTGGAGGGAATATGAATCTGGAAAAAATAAAGGAAAGGATTGATTCTACTGGTGTTGTAGAAGATTTGATTATTTTATCAAAAAAAGTATTTGATAAAAATAGTGACGAAGTTAAACAAGTCATTGAAACGTTTATTACAAAATCATACTTGATGGGGAAGAAAAATATGGCGCAACCGGTGGCTGATTAAGGTAAAAGGTAATAAATGTTTTGGAGAAATTGTAGATTTTTGACTAAAAGACACATCAGGGAATAACCGATTAAAAGGCGATCATCGGAATACTCACGGGTTTTTCCGCTACAGGCGGAATAGTTCCCTGCGCGACCTGGTATATCTGCCCGGCACAGTCCTTAACGGCCTTCATCATTACATCGTTGGGCAATGAGCAAATATCAAAAAGGCCGATGTTGTAATTTTCCCCGTCAAAACGGCCAAGGGCAAACTGATCGTAACACTGGAACCAGTGGCAGCCTACTCCGTAAGGGTGGGCCGCCACACGCTCGGTATAGTAGCGGTAGGCTTTTCCCCGTTCGTACTGGTTTGTTACCGCTTCAAGCCCGGTTGATGTCAGGCCCGTATCGAGAGCTCCAAAGTGATACTCCCCAATCATGATCGGCAGATCAACTCCAAGTTTTACCACATTGTCCAAAGCGGGAGTGGGATCGACAGCGTAGCAATTTATCGAGAAAACATCAAAGTTTTCCCAGCCGGAGATTAGATCGGGATCGGAAATCCATGCCCAGCGCATTCCGAGATTCATATGATGTGGGACGATTTTACGGCAGGCTTTTGACGGAATTGATACATAGGCGTCAAGCAGTATTCGGGAGTATGCCCGCAAATCCGCCTTAGCCTGCGCGGACAGAGCGGAAGCCCTGCTGATTGATAGACGCAGATCGTCAAAACTTTCAAAATGGCGGTTCCAGGCTTTTGACAGGGCTTGAGGATCTAAATACTTCTCTTTCAGGTATTCTATCAATTTATCTTTGCAGACAGACGGCTCCGGATTGTAGAGAACCTCGTCGGCAGCTATCAGATTGTCCACAAAGGCCCAGGACGGTTCGTTACGCAGAAAGTAGCCTATCATGAAAGGATCATCCGCGTAGGGTGCAAGAAACTCAGCGCAGGTTTCGGCGTCCTGAGCAAATTCGGCGCTAAGAACGTCAGGAAAGTCCCGGAAGATAAACTGTTTCGTCTCGGGGAACCTGTCAAGCATAAAAACATAGGGTATATCCGCACAGCCAAACAGTTTACGGTCGCTCCAGTTTCCCAGCGTGTTAAGCCCGTTTGCCTTTAACTGGTTAACCATGAGACTGGACCATTTCGCGTACCAATCTTTTCCAAAGACCCGATAAAGGTTTGCCTGCTCAAAAGAGAACAAAACAGCGTTGGGACGGCAGTTTTCGCCCCTGAAAAGCCCTAAGCGCTCACCGTACATGCAGCCGTATTCCGGATCATCACGGGCCGGAAGCCAGTCCATAAGCTTTTCCATGCCGTCAACGCGGCAGTCCGAGCGGACAACAGTACAACAGGGACCGGCGCTGAAAAAAGCGTAACCCTCGGGGTCTATGAGCCACCAGCGGCCATCGGCTTTTACTTTGCCGAAAAAACCTGTTCCCTCCGTCAGACGCTTTTTTTTCCATCCTCCGTAAGCTGACCAATCCCGGATTCCGAAAGCGCCGGGCAGTTCCAGCGCGCCAAGGAGCCTGTTTTTTTGCTCATCTAAAGTTTTTATTTTTCCCGGCCAATCTTTTTTCTTGTACTGCCCGAATTCATCAATAAGCTTATCGTCGGGAATCGGGAACTGCTTTGGCCTTTCGTCGTTCAGGGTTATGCCGGAAAGCCCAATGTTTATATCATGATAAGACGGCATCGCCTCAAGGCTGACCTGCTCAATATCCTCTTTCTGGATGCGTCCGCCGTGACGCACAACTTTTAGCTCTCCCTCGGTATGTCCCGGAAAAAGAACATGGCCGTCCAGCCAGTTAAGGTCGATGCAAATCAGCGAGCGGAAACGGGGCATGATACCAAAACGGATGACCTGTTTTTTTGTCCGCATCTTTTCGTCCCGGGGAAGGAACACAAGCTCAAAGGGAACGCTGTGATCGGTCAGGGCCTCAATATAGAAACATAGGTATCGTTCGGTGCATTTAATGAGTTCGTTCAGCAAAATGCCTCCCCCTTGAGGGGGAATGTTCAGAATTGTGTTTTCCTCATCCTCTGAGACGATCTTCGCACCCTTGCAAAGAGCCTCGGCTTTAACAGGTATTTTTTTCATTTTTCCCTTGCGAAAATTTTATCCGGGGTATGGGCGCTATTCCATTGCCAGGGAATCAAGCCTTTCCAAAGCCCAGTAGGTATACTTGCGTATACGGCTGTCCGGGTCTTTTTTAAGGCTGTCAAGGATTTCGTGGCTCTGGGAATTGTTGAGCCTTTCCAGGGCTTTAACCACGCATACGCGCACTTCCTGGTCAGGGTCTTTGGCCGCCAACACTATGCCCCTGAACGCCGGTAGCGTATCAAGCAGCGACAGCATCTGCGCAGCTTCCCTACGCGCCGCTACGTCCCTGTCCGAGATACGCCTCTTCAGCTCGTCCACATAGCCGGTCTCTTCCAGCACTGTAACAAGATACGGCTTCAGCGACGCTATCTCGTCCTTCAGAATCTCCAGAATGTAAGGCTCCGCCTTCTTGCCCTGCATCCTGAACACCGGTATCAGTTTCTCCCGCAGCTGCGGCTCGCTGTCCTTGAAGATCTCAAGCAACTGGACAATGTCCCGCTTGGATGCCCTCTGGGCCAGCGCCTTCTCCGCCTGCCTGCGGAACTCCCCCTGCTTGTCAAGCACGGAAATCAATATCGGTATCCCGTCCTCGCTTTCGGCCTGCCCAAGCCCCGCGATGACGGCTTCCTTTACCACGTCGGTCTCGTTCGGGTCGTTCACGACGTTCTCCAGAATCTTCATCGCCGCGGGGTTGCCGTGCGCAGATATGACTTCCGCGGCGGCAATGCGCACCCTCTCAATCGGGTCGTGCAGCATCGATGTCTCCTGGTTGATCAGCTTAAGCTCGTCGAACTCCAAAAGCGCCCTTATCGCAGCTACCCGCACGTCAGGATCCACGTCCTTTAGCGAAGCCCGTATCTCTTTCTTGAACGCGTCGTTCTTTGTCCCCGGAAGGTTGTTGATCAGCGCCGCGCGTATCTTCGCGTCGGGAAGCGCGAAAAGCGCCGCGGTCTTCTCGTTGAACATGTCCCTCGGGTACTCGCCTATAAGGCTCGCAAACTCTCCCGCCTCCGCCTGCGTCATCGTGGGCAGGCTCTCAAGTATCTTCTGCAGGCAGTACGGCTGGCGCAGGTGGCAGAGAATCTTCAACGCCGAAATCCGCACTATATGCGGGTATCTGGAACGGCTCACGTTCAAAATGGCAAACACGTAAGGCAGAATCAAATCCGGCGCAAACGCCCCAAGCACACGCTCCAGCTCAAGCCGCGCAGGGAACGCGGTGTTCTCCACAAAGCGGAACAGGATGGGCAAAAAGGCCGACGCCGCGCTGTTGGGCACCCTCGGCAGAAGAAGCTCAAGAAACGCGGGGTCGTTCTCCCTCCGCGACAGCTCCTGCGCAAAAAGCTCAAGCGAGCGGGCGTTGCCCTTCTTCGCGGCCGCTTCCAGCGCCAAAGCGTAAATCTGCCTGTTCGCCGGGTCCGGCCTTATCGCGCTGAAATACGTGAATACGGCCTCCTCCAGGTAGCAGATGCTCTCGTACGTCCCGCCGGGGCCCGCAAGAAGGCGGGCGGCGGCAAGCAGGGCGGCACCGTTCCCCGCCGGATACCCCTGCAGAAAGCCGGAAACGTTCACCTCCAGCGCGTTCGCCAAAAGCTTTACGCTGTTGTCTATGCCAGCCTGGTCGTCAAGGGTGTTCTTCGACAGAACAGACTCAAATACCCCGCATTTCTCCAGAAACACCGCCGCGGTAAAGCGCAGCTCCCTGTTCTGGTTCTCCATGTTCTTCATCGCAAACGTCCTGTCCTCCTGGCTGGAAGGATCCAGCAGCTCAAGGATGTGCGCGGTCTCTTCCGCGTTGAGCGCCTGCCCGTTGGGGTTATAGCGGTGTATGAATTCCCCAGCAATCCGCCTCCGCGCCGCTTCGCGCACCTCGTACACAGGATCGTGAATCAGCTTGTCCCACAAGGCGGCCCAGGTCTTGTCGGCGTCCACGGCATAGCTTTCTGTTATGGTCTTCCTTATCAGCGGGTGCGGATCCATAAGGCCCGCCGTCAGGCTCCTCTCAGCCTTCGCGTCGGATTCCAATAGCAGAATGCGGTACGCAAAATAGCGCGCGTGCCATTCCAGCTCGCCAGCCAATTCTCGCAGCAGCTCCCCGTGCGTCTTTAGAAAGCCCTTGAAAAACACCGGGTTGAAATCCTCCCCCCTGCACGACGCCGCAAGAAGCCTTAAGTATTTCTCCTCGCCCTCCGCCTGCATCCTGGCAAGAAAAACTTTCCTCAAGTTAAAGTGCCTCTCCGCAGCAAGAAAAGCCTTGAACAGCGCCGCCTTCGGACAGTAAAGCAGCACGCGGCGCATGTCCGCCTTACCCGGCGAATGTTCCAGCTTCTTGATCCATATGCCGGCAAGGCGCGTGTCGGTGATTACCTGCGGCCCCATCTGCCGCGCGTACCTCTCCATCCGCCGCGAGTAGCGCGCAAGTTTCTCAGGCGGGTAATAGCGCGCAAACTCCCTAAGCGCTTCCTCCGCCTGCTCGGAGTCATGCCCGTACGCGTTCTGCGCCTTCACTATCCTCCGCAGCCGCGCCTTGAATACCCTCGAGCGGATATACCAAAAAAGAAATACCCCAAGGCAGATTAGCAGCAGCAGGCACGCGCCCGCCGCCCACGCGGGAACGCTCAGCCCGGCCAGCCTCTCAAGAAAATTCTCAACCATCTCTTCGCTCCTTATTTTATTTTTCCGTCAGGTTGTCCACCCCGTCCCATCCCTCAGGCGGAGGGGAGGCGGCATACCTTTCGCACCGCTCGGCGTACAGCCGCGCCGCACCGTCCTCGCTGTCTTCCTTATAAATCCCCGCAAAAACTTTCCCGGCCCCCTCAAAGTCGCGCCCCTCGTAGGCCTCGAACGCCTTCTCCCAGGCCCCCGCCATCTCCAGCATCGCCTGCGGGGCGTCGCTCTTGATCTCAAGCAGCTCGTAAAGCCTCAAGGGAACGGGAATGCCAACCACGGTTACCCTGCTCAATGGCCGCGCCACAAACTCGTCCCCTATCTGCTCCCTGGTATACTCGCTTATCAGAATCCCGCGCGTGTCGTACTGCTTGTTCACACCTTCCAGCCGCGCCGCAAGGTTCACCGCGTTCCCCATGATCGTGTAGTCCATCTTCGCAGGTGTCCCCATAAAACCCACCACCATGTCGCCGGTGTTTATCCCAAGCCGGGTGTAAAGCGGCCGCAGCTTCCTTATCACCTTGTTCTCGATCAGCCGGGTAAGCGGACCGCAGAACTCCCCCTCAGGGTTCATCACGCTTCCCACAATCTCTATCTCCCGCCTCTTCATCAGTATCGCGCTCCGGCAGGCGCGCGCCGCGTGGTCTTCCATCCACGCCGGCGCCCCAAAAAAGCCGATGATGGCGTCCCCCTCGTACTTGTCTATAGTCCCGCCGTTCTCAAGCACCACGTTGCTCATCTCCGTCAGGTACAGGTTCAGCAGGTTCACAAGCGCCTTAGGCCCGTCCTCCCCGTACCGCTCCTGAAGCTCGGAGGATATCGACGAAAAACGCTGGATGTCCGTAAAAAGCGCCGTCATCTTCCTCTTCTCCCCCCCAAGCTTCATCTGCGACGGGTCGGCGACAATCTGGTCGATCACTTTAGGCGAGAGTATCCGCGAAAAGGCGTTCTTTATCACGCGCCGCTCCTCGCTCACAAGGCTCACGGTCTGCTTCAGCTCGTTCTCCCTCGTCTGGTTGGTGAAAAGAAGCGCAAAGCCCTCCTTCCTC
>Ga0268262_10005720_pt1 | contig 12229 bp, 8 predicted proteins | sample TergutNc150P3_FD_190354 | JGI IMG/M metagenome (GOLD analysis project Ga0268262, IMG submission 190354) | Nasutitermes corniger P3 segment gut microbial community from laboratory colony in Florida, USA - Nc150 P3 (SPAdes) (version 2) | ecosystem: Host-associated > Arthropoda: Insects > Digestive... | reverse complement strand
GGGGGGGGGGGGGGGGGTAAACGGAAGGAGGGCTAGGCTCCGAAGAATGCGGATTCCTGTTTTCCGAAGTCCTCATGCTTGGAGGCGATGCTGAAGAGGGTTTGCAGGTTCACATGACTGGGGATGTTGCTATCCATAATCTCGCCCACGATGCGCGAAAAAAAGGGTGGTGGTGGGGGTATAGTGTTGATAATTAGGTCCCAGATTTGAAAATAGAATTGATTTTTGTTCTATATAGTTATAAAATTTCTAACCAATCGGGATTATAAAATGACATTTATAAAAGACAAAGAAATAGATTTAAATGAAGAAAACGCAGATCTCTTAAATGGTAAGGCATATGCCAAAGCTCTCAGAACTGCAATACTAGAAACTCCAGCTGACGATACTTTTGTTATAGGGTTATTTGGAGAATGGGGTAGCGGAAAATCCTCTGTTATCAAAAGCGCCGAGTCTTTGATACGAAACGACAAGACAAAAAAACGTAAGAATATAGAGTTTATAACCTATGATGCGTGGAAATATGTAAAAGACAGCTTTAGGCGTATGTTTCTATTGAAGATACAAGAAGCCCTTGGTTTTGAGCGAACACATTTGATGGAGAAATTTTATTCCAATACAAATACAGATAAAGAGATAAATGTCAAATTTAGTAATCGTAAATTTGTATGGAGTGTCATATTCCTAATTTTTGTTGTTTTTGTCATGGGCCTATGGGCTCATTTCTCGGAAAATGATTTGGTAGCAAACATGGCTCTAATATTGTCTGCCGTTACTCTTGTGTCAAATCTAGTTTTTAGGTGTTTTAATGAACTCAAGATCGTAAACCAAAAACCATATATGTTTGCTCCGGAACAATTCGAAGAATGTTTTAGCGAGATGCTGTCAAAATCATTACGCAAAACATCAATTATTGAAAAAGTATCACATTGGGTAAAGGGCGAAAAATATATAACCGATATAGACAAACTGGTGATTGTTATAGATAACATCGATAGATGCGATTCCGAAACAGCATATGAATTATTGAGTAATATAAAGAGTTTCCTTGTAAATTATGATAACTTAATATTCATAATCCCAACAGACCATCTGTCGCTTTGTAAACATTTGTCGTGTCACTTTAATCGTTCGCACAAGGAATCAGAGGAATTTTTTAGAAAGATTTTTAATCTTGAAATTAGAATAAAACCGCTTGAAGAATTGGAGCTATTTGACTTTGCGAATAAGATAAATAAGAAACTCAAATTGGATTTTTCGGCGGATTCCATAAATATAATAGCAAACGAGTATGCTTCCAATCCTAGGCGAATTATACAGTTTTTCAACAATATAAAAATAGAGCTTGATGTGCTAAAAGCAAAACTATCGTGTAAGGAGATACAAGAAGCTAAAAATATAGTATGCAAGTTATTAATTATCCGTGAGGAATGGCCCGATTATTATAGATTGATATTGAGAGATGGTAGGTTGCTGAATTCCGTCAATTTTGAAAATAGGGATAGAATTTACGCAGAGCAAGATGAAGGCTTGCTAGCTCTCAACAGATTCCTAAAACAAACTGCCCCATTTTGTTTCGTAGGCGATGAACAGTTGCTCGAGAAAATAATCTCCAACAGCATAGTGCTAGATAGATTATCCACAACTATAAAACAAGCTGTAAGAGATGTAGAGATGGATACAATAAAGAATTTTATTAAAGGGTCAGGGGATAATTTAGATGCCTTGTTGAATTATATTGGCAAACAACTGGAAATAAATGTTCTTCGGGGGACTTGGACAACCGGTATTCCCAATTTATTCAGAGATATATTGTTTATAAATAGTATTACTGACATTCCGTCCGCCGCAAATGCCAGATTTGAAAGAGAATTAAAAGGACACGTTAATCAATTCATCCAGATATTACCCAAAGTTGAATATGATAATTTGGTAAAATACATCAACACTCTTTTGAATCAACGCAAGCCTTATTTGATTAAGAATTTGTTAGGTGATCATTTTAGCATGAATATGTCGGCATCGTATAATGATAAAAATGTTAAAAACGTTTATCTTGCCCTGTTTGAAAAATTGATAACAAATATTAAAGATAAATCGATATTTGATGAATATAAGAACCTATTTGTAGAATGGTATCGGCATACCGACTCCTCTATATCTGGATTAGGACTTCAAGGACTAGATCATTTCGTTTCTAGTCCTTTGATACGAGAAATCATAGGCAATCTTACAAAAGAAACGGATGATATCTATATGGACGATTTGGTTTATTTGGCGAAGCATAAAAAACTTTCTGAAGATGATATAGATAGTGCATTTACTAAACTAAACGAGATATATTCCGCATGCGCGTCCGGGCAGAGAAAAGTTATTTTATCGGCAATAACCAAAATCCTACCGCTTATCAAAGAGGTAAGCAAATTAGATAAAATTGAACAATTGAACATTTTTGTAACACAACGTATATTTAATAATTATAATATCGTATTAAATGGTTGGCAGCATGTGTCGACTAATCTTATTGATAATCAATTGCCTGAAACCTCTAGCCAGGATATGATTGAGTTTCTGACATATATATATTCCATTACCAATAACAGAATAAATGTGATCGGATATCTTAAAAAAATATCCAATAAATATCCGGCACAGACCTCTGTCATACTAGACGAACTTGAAAAACGGATTCGTGCGACTAAAGGATTAACCATTACCGACTTAGAACCGCTAGTGCTGAATAGTGATTCGTTTTCGGATAGTTATTCTTATTTGTTGAAAGAGATGGCAGGTTGGACATATACAGAAAGCCATAAATATGTTATAGATGATGAAAAGCTAAAAACCGAAATAGGATATATAGTAAATAAGATTTCTGATGCCGATAGCAGGTTAGTGCGTGATAGATTGAATCAGTTGTTGGAAATATTAATGGGGGAGAGAGACTCTACCAATGATTCTATAGTTGCCGCCATAAAGGATGCAAATGATGATACTATTGCAAAACTGTCACCTAAAATCAGATTATTAACCTTGGATACAATTTGTAACAATATAGAGGTTTATAGGGATAGTGCAGACATATTAGGGCTTATTGCCAAGCATGGGGAGAAAAAACATATAGGACTTCTAACGAAATTTATTCTTAAGAATGTTGTAGAGAATAAAGACATAATGGTTAGACTATATAGACTTATCCCGGCAGACAAAATTGTAGCAAGCGATAAGAAGAAAATGTCTCCTTGGCTTAATGAAAATGAAGAAAAATAATGACTCAAAAGGAACCTTTTGACCTTAAAAAGATTTCCTCCGGTGATCATGCTGTGCCTAAACAAATATACAGCCCATAATCGAGACCATGATGCCGACGTCCAAAAAAAACAAAACAACGTTTAGTTTCGACCGGGTCTTCAACCGGCATAAAGCGCATGTAATTATACTTCTTGACTTTACCTATACTTTATAGTATAAGAAAATAGAAACTATGAAGTATGAGGTTGATATGGATGAATTTTTGGTCAAGATACAAGCAAAGCGGCAGAGGCTTGATAAGTTGCTTGCTAATAAGAATAACTGGAAAGCCCTTTCCGATTGGCTAAGGACGGAACTCGCCTATACCTCGAATGCTATTGAAGGCAACACTCTTACCCGCAAAGAAACCGAACTGGCCATAGAAGAGAATATAACTAGCGGCTCTAAGCCGATAAAAGACTATCAGGAGGCCAGGAATCACTCCCTCGCCTATGAATTTGTACTGAATGCTATAGACCGTAACCTGCCTATAGATGAGAAGCTGGTGCTGGAAATCCACAGGCGGATTCTATCGGGTATAGACGATGCTAATGCTGGAGTTTATCGTAATGTTAGGGTTAGAATCTCGGGTTCGGCGACAATCTTGCCCAATCCACTAAAAGTCCCTGAACTGATGACGAAATTCTATAAATGGCTACAAACCAATAAAACCGACATCTTGTATAAGACTATTGAAGCACACTATCGTTTTGTCTCCATACACCCATTTGTGGATGGGAATGGGCGGACGGGCCGCCTTTTAATGAATCTTATGTTGATGAAAAACGGTTATGCGCCGATTATTATCCGCCCTATAGATCGTAAACGCTATTTAAATGCCTTAGAAGCATATCAACGCGGAGATAGCGAAAAATATACCAAATTTATGCTTTCAGCCCTCTCGCGTTCGTTTTCTGTGGCAATAGATTTATTGAATAAAGATCAGGCGGACACGAAGAAGCTTTTAACCATAGCTAAGTTTGCGAAGCTGGCTGGATTGCCGGTTTCTACCATCCGTTATTGGGTAAACGTTAACAAGCTGAAGCCCGCCAACTACACCGCCAGCGGATATATGTTGTTTGAGGCTGAGCAGGCTCATAGTTTAGAAAAATTGCGAGTATGAAGCATTAATAATGAGATTGAGTTTCCATTTAATTATGGTATACTTACCACAAACAAGGGATTGCTTAGTATGGGTAGTGTAGTTTTTAAACGAACCATGAATTTAGGTACTGGCGCTGCAGAAAATGACGGGGATTTTCTTAAAAGCTGCTTTTTGGAAACCCCAGAATTTGAAACCTTACTAGATTTTGAAGATAAGAAAACGATCTTGTTAGGAAGAACAGGATCGGGAAAAACGGCGTTAATAAAAATGTGGCCGGAACTCAAAGATATAATCCATATAGAGATAAGACCAGATACTTTTGCTTTGCAATATATTAGTAATATCCCATTCATTAGATCTATGAAAAATGCTGGACTGAATTTAGATATTTTCTACAAATTTCTATGGCTACATGAAATTATCTCCAATGTTATAAAGCAATATTTCTGGTATAATAAAGAGAGAGATTTTTTTCAAGATATTGGTGAAAAACTAGGGTTCGGAGGGAGGGTTTCTCAACTAAAAAAATATCTTGAGACTTATGAGGATGTATTTTTTAAGGATGAAAGTATAAGCAAGATTACAAATGGGATTGAAAATAAGTTGGGGAAGGAGTTAGGCTTTGAAAGCTTTATCAAGATAGCCGAGGATTTAACAGAAAGTCAAAAACAGGAGATACAGACTAAAACAAGCCAACAAATAAATTCTGATCATATAAAACAACTAAAGAATATTATCACAATTTTTAGGGAGTACTTTAGTAAAAACAAAGAACAAAAAATAGTAATCACAATAGATAAACTAGACGAAAACTGGATGGATGAACAATCTAAATATGGGTTAGTTAGCGCTTTGTTAGACGCTACAAGGATGTTCATAGATGTTCCTAATCTAAAAATTGTAATTGCGATGAGGTCCGATTTGCTTAATAAGACGGTATCAACCATGAATCGACAGGCGGAAAAAGACACGGCATTCACGCTTAAAATTAATTGGAAACTACCTATGTTAGAGAAATTACTTGATAAAAGAATTAATTTTCTTCTTGAACATAAGTATGCTAGACATGTTAAATTAACATTTAGGGAGCTGTTTGATTGCGATATATCTGGTGTTAAAGGTTATGATTATATTTTACAAAGGACTATGATGAGACCAAGAGATGCAATCGAATTTGTCAATTTTTGCCTTATCGAAGCAGACGACGAGTCTATAATAACTCCCGTGCATATTATAAGAGCTGAAGAGACCTATCGCGGAAAGCGCCTAGAAGCATTGATGCATGAATGGGAATATGTATATCCCAATATCGATATATATTTAAAGTCAATCCGTGATACTGGAAACAGTTTCAAATATCAAGCCGCGCTATCACGATACGATGATATCGAAAAGACTCTATTATCTTTGGGAAAGGGGAGAGAGGATGATCCTATTATTTCAGCATTTCTTTCGTGTAACGACGAATATTGCCGGAGTGATAACATAAAAAAATTGTTAAATACTTTATTTATTGTTGGTATCTTAGGTAAGGAAACCATCTATGGAGATATATTATACTCAACACCGGATTCTCCGGAGTTGGGATTTCTAGATTATGATGATTATGTATTCCGCCTACACCCATTGTTTAAAAAAATGGAAACATCAAAAGAGTCGTGATTTCAGACTTTAATACTTTTAGGGTCTCAATTTTTTTAGCTATGAAATGACGGGCTTTTTTCTGTCCCCACTTGATAATCCCATGTTATTTTCCACGCCCCCATTGACATTTCGCCCTTATAGGCTAGAATATCAGCCGATGTGGTGGTGAAAACAGGCCGCTGAAAATAGCGGCTCCTCTGTGAATGCCCTGTTGATTGGTGTTGTTATATGAGGGTTTAGCCTGATTATTCCCGCCGCACCAATCGATTAAGATAAAAGGAATAAAATGCAACCGACAAAAGAAAAAATCAAGGGCTTGAGATACGAGCTGGAGTTCGCAATCCCGGCCGCCTCCCTCGCAGGCAAGGTCGAGGCGGAGGTCGCCGAGCTGGCGAAGGGCTACAAGGAAAAAGGCTTCCGCCCAGGCAAGGTTCCTGCTGCGCACATAAAGGCGAAGTTCGGACAGGAGTTGGAGGCGCGCGCGCTCGAGGCTCTGGTGAACGAAATCTTCGGCGCCTACGCCGAGGACAAGAAGCTCAAGCTCGCGACTTCGCCGCGTGTAGACATAGGCGAGATTGCCGAGGGCAAGGACGTGCCATTCTCGGTGGTCGCCGAGGTCCTGCCGGAAATTCCCGCCACCGACCTCGCCAAAATCGCCGTCGTGAAACCCGTCGCGAAAGCTGGCGCGAAGGAGATAGACGAGAGCATAAGGAAAATCGCCGAGAGTCGCTACACCTCCGAGCTCGTCGACCGCAAAGCCAAGAAGGGCGACGTGGCCGTGATAGACTTCGAGGGCTTCAAGGACGGCGCGGCGTTCGCGGGCGGCAAGGGCGAGAACTATAACTTGGAGCTCGGCTCCGGCCAGTTCATACCAGGCTTTGAAGACCAGTTGATCGGGGCCAAAGCCGGCGACGACGCAGAGGTCAAAGTTTCTTTCCCCAAAGACTACCACGCCGCGGAGCTCGCGGGCGCGAAGGTCGTCTTCAAGGTGCGCGTGCGCGAAGTGCGGGAGAAAGTCGTGCCCGAAATCAACGACGCGTTCGCGAAGGAATTGAAGCGCGAGAGCCTTGAAGACCTCCGCAAATACGTGGGCGAGATTTTGGACGAGAACTACGCGCGAGCGAGCGAGGATCTGATGAAGGATTCCCTCTTCGGCGAACTGCTAAAAATCAAAATCGAATTGCCTGAGAGCCTCGTGGAGAGCGACATAGACGTCCTGATGTCGGGTCAAAAAGGCGACGAAAAGACGCTCGAGAAAAAACGCAAGGAGCTCCGCAAAGAGGCCGAGGAGCGCACGAAACTTGGCCTCATCGTCGCCTCGATCGGCGAGCGCGCCGGAATCAAGGTCGAGGAGCACGAGCTACGCCAGGCCGTAATATCCGAGGCCATGCGCTACGGCGGCCGGGAGCGCAATGTCATGGAGTGGTATGCGAAAGACCCGCATGCGCTGGCGCCCCTCCGCGCGCGCATATTCGAGGACAAGGCGGTAAAGCACGCGCTCGGCGTCGCGGTCGTGAAGGAAAAATCGGTCAAACCCGAAGACCTCGTAAAGAAGAATTAAGAATATCTACCCCTTTCGCGCGGAGTTCTAATCGAGGACGACGTCTGGCAACTGAATCCAAAAGAGGCGGAGATGTCGGCGGCTTTTGCATACAGGAAGGCGTGCGCGCGGGATTATTCCAAGTGCATAGATTGCCGGAGCCGCCACGTCTGCCCGATGTTCAACGGCTTCATGGAATACGCAGGGCACAAGACGATATTAAGCAGATAATCTAAACAGGCCGCCCCGGCATGTCCTTGCCGGTTATTGTCTTGAGATCCATTTCTTCCTCTTCTTGCGTAATACCTCGCACAAGAGTAGGCCGGGCGTTTAGAAAATAGTGGTGTTCTATTCCCCAACCTTGCGGACAGGGGCCACCCGACCATAAAAACAATCGGGGGGCTTTTTACGCTATACCAAGCGACACCAAAAGTTTCTAAACTCCGCGCCCGCTCGGGCGCTGGCCGTGCACAGCAAGGCTTCGTATATTATAGTCCGACTTGGGGGCGATTGCAATAAATTATTTGAATTCCGATTTTATGTCGCGGCGAAAGAGGGCGGCGATTTCTTTTTTGATGTCTGCGCCTTTGTATATGGCGCGGTAGAGAGCCGCGATTATCGGCATTTCCACGCCGAGCTTTATGGATGATTCGTGCACGGCCTTCAAGGTGTAGTAGCCCTCGGCGAGCCTGTCCGTAGCCTGTTTTTCGCCCTTCGCGAAGTTTTCGCCGAACATGCGGTTGTGCGAATAGGCCGAGAACAACGTCGCCTCGTAGTCGCCGAGATGCGCGAGCCCGTATGCGCTCATCGCCTTGCCGCCGCGCGCCTTGATGTAGCGCCCGACCTCTACGGGGGCGCGGACTATGAGGCCTCCTTTGAGGCCTTGCCAGCCGAGGCCGTCCAAAATCCCTGCGGTAATGCCGACCACGTTCTTGAGCGCCGCGCCTATCTGCGTGCCGATAAAGTCCTCACCGTAATACATGCGTATAAGGGGGCTCGAGAGCTCGTGCGCCAGCTTGATTTTCACGTCGCTTTTGGAGTCTATCAGCGCGACCGTCGGCGTGCCGGAGAGATAGTCCTGCACATGCCCGGGCCCTGCGAGCACGGCCAGCTTGCCGCACCCGACCTCCTCGCCCCAGATTTCGGAAACGGTCTTGGCGGAGCCGCGCTCCAGCCCCTTCATGGAAAGCAGGAATATGGTGTCCTTGAGGCGGTTTTTGTGCGGAGCAATCTCCTTGCAGAGCGTGCGGAAGACTTGCGTTCCGACCGAGATTATAACGAGCGGCACCGAGAGCGCCTTCTCCAAGTCGTCGGTCATCTCTATGTTTTTCGGAAGGGTAAGGTATGAGTTTTTCCGAGACTTCGCGAGTTGCCTGTAATCCTCGAACTCGGATTTGCCGTAAAGCAGAACGCCGTCCGCCCCGATTTTGGTTTTCGTGGCCGCATACCACGCCAAACAGGTGCCCCAGCGCCCGCAGCCTATAACGCTTGCCTTATTTTTACTCATTATTCCTATTATATACGGAAATCAGGGGGTTGTAAATAACATTTGACACGTTAGAAGGGCTTAGGTATAATATTCCGGTTAAAACCTAAACAAGAAAGAAGGGTAAAAAATGTCTGACAAAAGCGTGTTTGAAAAAGTCAAGAAGATAGTCGCCGAAAACCTCGGCGTCGAGGAGGACAAGGTTATAGAGAGCGCCTCGTTCGTCGAAGACCTCGGCGCGGACAGCCTCGACACCGTCGAGCTGGTGATGGCCTTGGAAGAGGAGTTCGGCATCGAGATCCCCGACGAGCAGGCCGAGAAGATACTCAAAGTCGGCGACGCCGTGAAGTATATCGAAGCCCACTCTAAGAAATAATCTTTGAAATCCCGGGTTCGCCCGGGATTTTGAGCCCAAAAAATCAGTTGACAAAATAATAAATTTGCCTATAATTGGGGTGGATAACAAACGGGGCGCCGGACCATGATTCGTAAATTCCTTCCTTTCCTCAAAGAAGTCGGCGAGTTCGCCCTTAAAGAGCAGGGCGGAATAAGCCGGGGGCGAGACTCTGAGCAGAAAGATGACGATGTAATGTCGATAGTGACCGCTGTCGACAAGCATGTCAGCGATAAATTCGCGGAATTCGTGGAGCGCGAGTTCGACCATATAGACCCGCTCGTAATCGACGAGGAGAAGGTCAAAGATTTGGGCAAAAATCCCATCGGCAAGATAAAGGAGGCCGCGCATTCGTTCGTGATAGACCCGATAGACGGCACCCTCACCTATGCCCACGACTATCCCGCCTTCGCGATTTCGATCGGCATATTAAAGCACGGCGAACCTCAGGAAGGTGTAATCTACGCCCCCAGGACAGGCGACCTGGTTTATGCCGACAGCGAGAAGGCGGTCGCCGTATCGCGCGCGTTCTCTGAAAACGAAACCCGCCGCGAGATCTCGCCCGATGACGAACTCGCCCCGCTGTTCATCACGGAACTCGGGGGACTTTCGCTTTCCAAAAGCTATTGGAACAACAGCAAGAAAATGAAGGTTATGGATCCCTATGCCGGAGTCTACAAGGCCCTGCAAACCGTCAAGGGCGCGGCAATGGGCTTCGCGAGTTTCGGTTTCCTGTGGGACTTGGCGGGCGTCTGGCCCATGGCCAAACACGCGGGCATGGAGATACGGGATCTGGATACTGGCGCGCGCCTTTCCCTCGACGATTTCAGGGAGTGGGATTTGCGCGTGCACTCGGGCACTTTCAAGATAATGTCGCGGGAAAAGGATTTCGATTATCTGCGCTCTATCCTGGAAAAAGGCGCCGCCCGCTGGTAGTTTTTTACCCTTGCTTTTCGCACTAGTCCGGCTATACTATGAAGCCTTGCGGAGCGTGGGCCGGACGGTAAGGCAGCGGTTTGCTAAACTTTACACGCCAATCAAATAATCCTGTAAATACAATATATTATGCGCTTTTTATATTTTTAATGGTGCAAATTTGGTGCAATAGTCGCCGTAAGTTCCAGTAAAATACCGAATGGTGCAATGGGATTTTTCCGAATCGCATTGGCTGGGAGCGGCTCCAAAATAATATACTTTTTCCCGGCGGATGCACCATTATTGCACCAAAGCAAAAATCTTACCAGCTATACGCTAGATATAACCTTGTATTATGGTATGTAGTCGCACGGATTAAAAGTCTGTTGACATTTGCTGTAGATTGCTGTATAATACGGTCAACTATGAAAGGGTTGCTATGGCATACATAGAAAAACGCACGGGCAAAAATGGTAAGGTCTCCTATAGGGCGCTCGTGCGTGTGAAAGGGCATCCTATGCAATGCGCCACTTTCAAGAAGAAAGGAGCGGCGGATGAGTGGGCTGATAGGGTGGAGATAGCCATAAAAGACGGCAAGCATCTTGCCACGGTTGAATCCAAGCGTCGGACACTTAAGGAGCTTATTGACCGATACCTAAAAGATGCCACGACAACGAAAAGTAGGGGCTTAAGGGAAGTGGAGCAGCACCTAACGGTATGGAAGGAGCTTTTAGGGGATTATGCCTTGATTGCCGTAAAGCCCGACCTTATTAGAAAAAAGTGGGATGAGATAGCTGCGCGGGAAACTCCAAAGGGCGGGAAGAAAACCCCGGCGACACTGAATCGGTATCTTGCTTCCTTGTCGGTAGTGTTTTCTTATGCCTATAAAAATCTTGAGTGGATTGAAGTCAATCCCATAGAGAAGATTAAAAAATACCAGGAGCCGAGAGGGCGAGTGCGCTACCTTTCCGATGATGAGCGCGAGCGGCTTATTACGGAGACCAAAGCGTCAAAAAATCCGCTTTTGTATCCGGCGGTTATAACGGCTATTACTACTGGAGCGCGCCGGAACGAAATCCTTAAACTCCGCTGGGAAGATATAAACCTTTCCGAAGGGCGGGCGTTTCTTGAACATACTAAAAACGGCGAGCGCCGCACCTTGCCCATTGTGGAGCCCGCCCTGTCCGCGCTCCGCGAGCTGGCCGCGAAAAGAGGTGATGGGAAATATGTGTTTTATGCTAGGCGTGAAACTGGGGAAGAGCATCCGGCCAACATTATGAAAAGCTGGTATAAGGCACTTGATAATGCGGGCATCAAGGATTTTCGTTTTCACGACCTCCGGCATACCTGTGCGAGCTATCTTGCCATGAGGAAGTGTAGCCTAGCGGAAATAGCGGATATTCTAGGGCATAAAACCCTACAAATGACAAAGAGATACTCTCACCTTAGCGATGCCCACAAGCAAAGCGTGGTAGAGCGAGTTATGAGCCAAGAGATTTTTGGAGGAGAGATATGATTAAAGCATTGGAAAAATGCACCCTTTCACAAGCTTGTGAATGGATAGCATACGACCGTCTTCCGTTAGATGAAGAGGATGAGGAAGACCTTTGTTATGAAGAATCAAGAGCTCAAGACGACAAAAAAGAGCTACGTGAGGCGGCAGGCAAACTAAGAATGGCGTTGCGTCATGGGGATATTAAAGCCTTTGGATTTTATATGCCTACTCTAGAAATACGAGAAATTCCGACCGAAGGTGATAAAACAACACAGCTATTCCCATGGGGAGATTACAGGAAGGAAGAAATCGCAGATACCATTGAATTGGCATCTTTAGATGGTGAAAAAACAGAAACT
>Ga0268262_10005719_pt1 | contig 12230 bp, 11 predicted proteins | sample TergutNc150P3_FD_190354 | JGI IMG/M metagenome (GOLD analysis project Ga0268262, IMG submission 190354) | Nasutitermes corniger P3 segment gut microbial community from laboratory colony in Florida, USA - Nc150 P3 (SPAdes) (version 2) | ecosystem: Host-associated > Arthropoda: Insects >... | reverse complement strand
CGCCTGATTTGATAGCGGAGGTGTTGAAAATGGACAGCGCGAGCAAGAGGGGAACCTTCGCCCGGCGGGCTCGGTTGAGGAGCAATGCAGCCGACAAGAGGCTCAATGTAGTAAATAAGGACAAAGAGTTTCTAAGATACTACCGTTTACGCCAGATGGCGTTATCTGACTATACCAGCAGTATGAACTATGCCCGCGCAGAAGGCATCCAAGAAGGCATCCAGCAGGGCACCCTCGAAATCGCCCGGAAGATGAAAAACGCCGGACGGCCGTTGAGCGAAATTGCAGAATTCACAACACTCCCGGTGGAAACTATTGAGCAACTGTAAACCATTATGGCGCTTCTGGCTATATAGTGGAAACGGTACAAAATGATCCTTAATTGTTGACATTGCTCAGAGAAGTTAAAATACCTGGGTTGAATAGTTGCATCTTCCCATTGCTCATTACTACTTGCTCATTGCTAGTCTTCCTCTTCCTTTGATTTTTGTATGAATTTTCTAAAATATGTACTATAATATAGACGATGAAAAAACAGCGGTATTTCAGGACGATACGCATGAAACTCCTCGTGCCCATCTTTTGCGGCATAGTTGCGGGCGCGATTATTATGGGGTATATAGCCAGCCGTATCACTTCCAATGTCATCAACAGCGCGGGCGTTACCGACGGCCTTAACGCCGCCCAAAGCCTGAGCGAATTCATCGACCTTGTTATCTCCACCACGCAACTGGATCTGCTCGCCGTTGTGCTTCACCCTTCCGTAAAACCTGTCCTGCTCGGGAAAACCCACCCCAACGAGCTTGAAGAATATATGATCGCCCTGATAAAACGGCACCCCATATACAACAATATGCTTGCCCTGAACAGTTCCGGCGTTGTCGTGGCAGGCACGTCCGGCAGTACGGGCAGCAATAATTCCGACAGGGAGTATTTTAAGGCGAGTATGAGGGGCGAAAAATATATCTCCGAGGTCGAAGTAAGCCGCTCCACGGGGCAGCTTGTCTCGTTTATATCCGTTCCGGTGTTTGACAACGGAGTTGTTATCGGCGTTATCATGGCGGGCGTGCTGATCCATGAGATGAACCGCCGTTATGTCTCCCCCGTAAAGGTGCTGGGAGGGTACGGCTATGCCATGATCGTAAACTCGGCAGGAACTATCATCGGGCATAAGGACGAGGATTTGCTCGGGGAAAAAATACCGGAGAATTTGCGGGAGCATATTAATGCCCTGGGAACCAGGCACCTCGTCTTCCGGTACACGGTTGACGGGGTTCCCTCCATGCTGTTTGTCGAACGCGGTAAAGCCACAGACTGGTTCCCCATAGTTATCGCCTCGGTCAGCGATTTCTCCGTTTCTTCCCGTCTTGTAGCCCGCGCAATCTTCATCCTTACGGTCGTCGTCATCCTGCTGCTGACCCTTGTCGTCTTCATTGCGGTAAACGGCGTTACCAACGCGCTGAGTACCACCATACGCTATGCCGAAACCGTCTCACGGGGAGACCTGGAAGCCGGGCTGTCTGTCCGGCGCGAGGATGAAATCGGCGTGCTGGCGCAGTCTTTGCAGGATATGGTGGCTTCGCTAAAACATACGATAGCCGTTGCCGAACAAAAAACCCATGAAGCGGAAAAAGCGACAGAAACGATAATTCAGGGCATTAATTACGCCAGTAAAATCCAGCGCGATTTGCTGCCGAGGAATTACTCCTTTGACAAGGCCTTTCAGGATTATTCTATTATCTGGAAACCCCGCGACATAGTAGGCGGCGATATATTCTGGCTGAAAAATTTCGAGCACGGGACTGTGCTATGCGCCTGCGATTGTACGGGCCACGGAACCTCGGGGGCAATGCTTACCATGCTTGTAATATCGGCGCTGGAATCCTGCATTTGGCCGAACAACTGCCATGACACCGCCGGGCTAATATGGCAAATAGAACAAAAACTTGTCAGTAATTTTAACATAAATTCCGGAGAGAAAAACCTGGATGAAATTCAGGACGGCTGCGACCTGGCGGTCTTGTTTGTCGCGAGAGACGGAAAGGTCAGTATTTCTTCGGGGCATATCGCCGTCTTTATCTGCGACGGCAAAGAAGTGCGGCATATCAAGGGGCAGAAGATAGCGGTAGGGGAAGGCAAGCTTAAAAGCAGGGACGAGATACAAGTGGTGTGCGTTGAAGCGAACCCGGATAATACGTTCTATATTGCTTCGGACGGTTTGTTTGATCAAACCGGAGGGCCGTTATCCATCCCCTTCGGATACAAGCCGTTTAAACGGATCATCATGGAGAGCCACGGAGAGAAGCTGTCCGATATTTCCGAAAAAATATGGAACACTTTTGAGGAGTACCGGGGCGACGAGATACGTGTAGATGATGTTCAGTTGATTTCTTTCAAGCCCTAGAAAACGGAAAGGAGGGAAACTCATTTGGATTTATTTGAAAGAGAGCAAAAGATATTTGACGGCGCGAAAAAACGTATTGAGGAAGCCCAAAACGGCGGTTCTTTGGGCTTTGAAGAATTCGCGTCCCTTGTAAAAGAATACGGAAGGCTGCTGAAACAGCTCCGCCAGAGTACGCATTTTGCCGACAGGATTTCAAACGATTTATTTGAAATCAATATAACTTTGGACGAGAAAGTTCATTATGACGCCTTGACGGGTATTTATAACCGGCGTTTTATGGATGACAACTTTAAAAGGATTATAAATTCGCTGTCCCGCGCCAGCGGGGTGTTAAGCGTCATGATGCTGGACATTGATTTTTTCAAAAAATACAACGATACCTACGGTCACAGTACGGGCGATGAATGCCTCAAGTCTGTCGCAAAAGCGCTTAACAAGGCCGCGAGGATGGACGACTGCGTGGTACGCTACGGAGGCGAGGAATTCGTGATCTTGTTACCGAACACCGACGAGGCAGGCACGGAAAAAATGGCGGCAAGGCTTCTTAGAAACGTAAGATCCCTTGAAATACCCCATGAAAACAGCGACATCGCCGATTATGTAACCGTTTCGATTGGGGCAACGACAGTCAGCGTGAAGCTCAATCATCCATACAAAAATTACATAGAATGCGCCGATAAAGCGCTGTATATGTCAAAAAATTCCGGGCGCGACAGGTATACCCATCTAAAATATAATGAAGGAGAAGGAGACAGCGGCAATGAAGTTTAATATTCTTGAATACAGCAAAACGCTGGCGAAGTATAATATCAGCATGATCTACACCGGGCCTTTGTGGGCGGAGGGGATTGACGGCATGGCCGAGTTTTTGCAGAAAAAGCTTGATATGGACGATAAGCCCCTAAACGAGTCGCAGGCTGTATTTTCGGTATTTATTGAGCAGATGAACAATATGCTGATGTATTCGGCTGAAAAAAAGGAACGCGGAGACTCCGAAACAGAAACCTCGGAGCTGTCCAACGGTATTTTTGTCCTGGGCAGCCAGGATAAATCGTATTATGTACAGACGGGGAATGTAATAAAAGACAGCAGCATCGGGCTGCTGAAAGAGCGGATAGACTATCTTAACACGCTGGACAAGAAAGGGCTGCGGCAGTTATACAGGGAACAGATGAAAGGCGAAAATGACAATCCTGAAAGCAAGGGCGCGGGGATCGGGCTTACGGAAATAGCGAGACGGGCGACTTCAAAAATCGAATACGAGTTTATTCCGTATGGCGAAGGCTTGTCATATTTTACAATGTATGTAACAGTGTAAATAAGGGGAAAGACATGGCATACCGTTTGGAAAAGGAAAGGACAACTTCAACTCCGTATATATTGATTGATGAAGAAAAAGGATATATGAGGTTCGAGGGCCGCAGTTTTCACGAGAACGTCGCGGAATTTTACAGGGACGTAAATAGCTGGCTGGACACTTACCTTGAGACAGATTTCGGAATTTTTACCTTCGATTTTGAGATGAACTACTTCAACAGTTCAACCTCAAAACTGCTGCATAATATGCTGACCAAAATGGACGAACACGCCTCCGATAAAAACAAGGTGATAGTTAACTGGATAACCACCGAGAACAACGAAATTATTATTGAGTGCGGCGAAGACTTTCAGGAAGATTTTAGCAACCTGAAATTTAATATGACTGTCAAATAAATGCGGAAAAAACCTTTTCTGTTTCTCGCGGTATTGCTACTGTTTGTTTTCCGGGTCGGCAGCCAGGAGTCCGCCTCCGGACCGTCCCGTGAAACAATTAAAATAATGTCGTTTAACATACAGACATTCGGCGTTTCAAAAATGTCAAGGCCGGAAGTCGCCCGGATACTGGCTGACATTGTGTCCGGGGCCGATATTATCGCGGTTCAGGAAGTGCGGAGCGCCAATATTGATCCGGTAGAGCAACTTATGGCTTTGCTGCCGGAAACTTACAGATATGTAATCGGCCCGCGCCAGGGGAGGTCAAGCTCGAAAGAGCAGTACTGGGTGATATACGACGCCGCAAAGATCGCCGTGCTGCAAGAAGACAGTTGGCCTGATGAAAATGATATTTTTGAGCGAAGCCCTTATGCGGTATATTTCAAAACCAGCGGCACTTTCGATTTTATTCTGCTCAACAACCACATACAGCCCCGTGCGGCGGAAAAGGAGATACGCGCCCTTCCGCATGTTGTAACCTATTATGTTGATTTATGGAAAGATCCCGACGTGCTTGTTGTCGGCGATTTCAACGCCGACGGCCAGTACTTTGACAGTTCCCTTCTTGATTCGATATTTCCGGTAATTGAGTACAAGATTATTTTTACTAACGAGGATACGACCCTCGCCAAAAGCCACAACACGTATGACCGTTTTATTATCACCAATTCGGCGCTTGAGGATTTTACCGGAAACTTCGGGGTAATCCGGTTTGACGAAGTGTATAATTTTGACGGCTACAGCATTTCGCCGAGGAATGTCAGCGATCATTATCCGATCTGGGCTGAGTTTTGGACAGGCAGGGATCAGGTAACAGGTAACAGATAACAGGGAACAAAGGAAGATTTTACTATCTAACTTTGTTATTTATTTGGAGTATTATGATCCCGTTGCGTAAACTGGCAACACTGCCAAGACACCAGCGCCTGCGGAAGGCGGTGAAAATTTTTGAAGGGGCTGAACTCAGGTTAATCACCCTTGGGAAACTTCCGGCTGAGGAAATTGAGTATCTAAAGTGTCTGGCAAAACAGCTAACGGAAGAGGAAGGCTTTTCTCATGCGGCTGTAGAGCTTCTCGCGAATACGGCTGAAAAAATCACTCATGCAGAGGAAAGCGAAACCCGCAGAATGTTGAACGGCGTTTATCATCTTCTTCTTTCGGAGACGGGCCGCACCCAGGCGGACTGGGATTTTATCAATTCGCCGGGCGTTCTTGATCCTTCAAAGCGGCGGCCTTTCGCCGGTATGCAGGTGTATCTTGAAGATATACGTTCCCCGTTTAACGTGGGTTCCATGTTCAGGGCCGCCGAATCTTTCGGCGTTGAAAAAATGTGGCTATCCCCGTTCTGCGCCGATCCCAGACACAAGCGGGCCGAGCGCACCGCTATGGGCTGCGTCGATGTCCTGCCCTGGGAACGCTTATCAAACGATCCCTTTGCCGTCTCGCAGGAAAAACCGTTTACCGAGGAATCAATCTTTGCCCTTGAAACCGGCGGCACGCCGCTTGAGGATTTTTCGTTTCCAAAGCGGGGAGTACTAATCGCCGGTTCCGAAGAGTTAGGCGTAAGTCCAAACGCCCTCGCCGCCGCTGACGCCTCCCTTGGGAGGGTAAGCATAACCACCTACGGCGCGAAAGGCTCCCTCAACGTGTCGGTAGCTTTCGGGATAGTAATGAATGCGTGGGCAAGTTCAAAGAGCAAAGAGCAGTGAGCAAATAGCAAAGTAAGACAGGGAACTCTTCCTTTGCTACCTGCTCTTTGCTATTTGCTATTTTGTTTTACATTTCGTTCCGGTTTGTTATCACCTTGCTGATCAATCCGTACTTGACCGCTTCCTGGGCGCTCATCCAGTAGTCGCGGTCGGTGTCTTTTTCAACCTGCTCGGCGGGATTGCCGGTCTCTTCAGCTATGAGGGTGTTTATCTTTGCCCGCAGTTTTTCCAGTTCCCTGGCGTGGATTTCAATGTCGGTGGCGACACCGCGTATGCCGGAAAGAGGCTGGTGTATAAGGTAATGGCTGTTGGGCAGCCCCAGCCGCCGATCTTTTGGCGCGGCAAGCTGGATGATAGCCGCAGCGCTTGCCACTAGCCCCATGCCGATAGTCCACACCGGGGGCTTTATGAATCGAATCATGTCGAAAATGGCGTAACCCGCGTCGGCATCGCCGCCGGGCGAATCTATAAATATCCGCACCGGTTCATCGCCCATCGCTTCCATTAAAAGAAGCTGGCGTATGGTTTTTTCCGCAAGCCCCTTGCGAATCTCGCCCGAAAGCAGGATCGTTCTGGTTTTGAGCATCTTCCCTGTCAGAAGATCCTGCCAGTTTTCCTGCTTCTCATCATTGCTATCGTCATCGTCCTCGTCTTCTTCCGACTCTAAAACCTGGCTAATTATTGCCCTCTTTTCCATGTTCTTTCCCGAAAATCGCACTTCAATCCTCCGTGAATAATCAATGTAACTTATGACTATATATTAATGATAATCGGCCTGGTAAGCAAGGGTACTTCCGCAGTCAATAATAGGGTCTATAATACAATATAATTCTTTATTATTCAACTGTATGAAAAAGTATACACCATCATTTTTAGCTTGTTTTGTCTATTTTTTCTATTATATTATTTTCCAATTTCAAGTACTTCTCCTTGTCTATTTAATAAAGCATAAAAATCTAAATTTTTATCAAAATCGACAATATCAATCTCATTATCAATTGCAAAATATACTTTTGCACAAGTTTCAAAAAATTTCCCTTTTGGAAGACCTTTTATACCAATATCAATATCTGAATCGTCATGATTTTTCCCTGTAACCAACGAACCAAACAGATAGATAGATTGACAACCTTCTTCTTTGAGTAAATTTGTAGCAATTTCAATGTCTTTTTGATATTTTTGGGGTATATTTAACTTCATTTTTTGAGTCTATTTTATTATTTTTCTTTTGTCAACTATATTTATGTATACTTTTTTATATGGCATTCCCAAGTTCCCGGTATCAATTGTTCGTTCAGGTTGACGGTAAGAAACATGCCTTGCGAGTTATCGTTGTATTTAAATCGTGCCATAATGGCGTTATTTTACCATTTTTAGCTTGTTTTGTCTATCTTTTTTTTGTTATGCGTCATTTTCTGAATTATTATTAACTATTTTTTTAGTTTATTCCTATTAATTATCTTTCTAACTATTTTTATTATCAATAATATTATACCAATAATATCCAGAATTATTAATACGGGCATACCTATAATTCCAACTAATAACATCATTCCAATAAATGTTAAAATAATAGTAAAAAATACAATTACTATTATATATGTAAATATCTTTAATAATATTTTAATAACTTTATTCTTAATTCTTTCAAATATTTTATATTTACTAAAAAATAAATAACTATAAATCACAGATGCAATTAATGCAAGTGGGGCTAATATAAATATTGTAGTAAACGCCATAGATACCTCTTATTTTAATTACATCATTTTTTTATCTTTTTGTTAATAGTTGAGCCTCTTCCAAAACTCCAATTAAGGCAGAAATGTATGCTGAATAAAATACTTGAGGGGTGTCAGGGACAAAAATGCCGCCTCCGTGCGGCGTTTTTAGTCCCTGACAGGCCCCCCAATAAACTATTTAAGCATACATTTCTGTTTTAGCTATAGTTTCGGAAGAGGCTCAGATAATAACACGTTTTCCTCCGCGCCTCTGCGATCTCTGCGAGATGATTATTACATTAAAAACTGTACGACAGCACGGTCTTGATAAAGCTGTTGTCTTTGTACTGCCCGAGCTGGCCTTCTTCCTTGCCGCCGAAAATACCGGCAGAGAGTTTGAGCGATACCGTGTCATGCGTCCAGATAATCGAAGGTATCAACAGGAAATCCTTGTCTTCAATTCCCCACATAACGGCAACTCTGGTTTCCAGTTGATCGCGGAAAAACTTTTTGAAAATGGCGGCAGTAATTCGCGTGGAGGTAATAGCTGTGCCAGCCTCAATATCCAACAGCGGCGGCTCAATATTCAACAGTGAAAGCGCATCAATACCCAACTGAGGAATTAGCAAAGACAGCCTGTCATCTTTAATCTTATCATTCATGAGACGGATTGATTCGTTGCACTGGAAGTTGAGGTTAATCCCTGCGATAAGATCGCGGTCAAAGCCCAAAGACCATAAAAGCGAGGGGTTGTAAACATAGGGGTCGTCGCCTTTGAAATCATAGGTGATGTTAGCCGCAAATTCGGCACGGACATTAAAGCCAAAAAGCACCTGCGCCCAATCAACGCCGATTTGGTGATAGGGATTGTAGTCTAAATTTATTGCTGTTGGTATGGGTATGGTTATAGGCATATTAATAACTGGTACACTTGTGTCAATATGAGTAAGAATAACAGAATAGGCGGGTCTGGTTAAACGTCCGTAATAATACTGCAAACCGAAGTCAGCCGGGCCGATGGTTGTTGTAAACCTTGCCCCCGCCTGCGCGTATTTAACCGTTGATAATTTGTTCGGCCGGTTTATATTAACCTTAAAATCATCTGGTAGCATACTTGCAAAAAAATCATCTTGAAAACCATCTGGTAGCATACTTGCAAACTCAGACGACAGATTATCCTCATCCAGTTCCAATAACGGTTTAAATTGCTTCATCTGTGCTGGAACCCAGCGACTATCTTCCTCTGCGTAACGCAGGGGTTCAAACGTCGGCACAAACAAGGCTTCGATTTTGTTGAAAGAACCAAAGCGGTACGAGGCATGGACGAGAGGGCGGGCGATTTTCAAAGACATTATGTTGTCCAAATTGGTCAACTCCGAGTAATCCAGAGGGTTGATCACATCCAGGGGGCCGAGACTGTCGGCCTTGCCCCAGGTGAGTTTCCGCAGACCGCCTTCAATTTCAAAGCCGCCGAAAAACGCGCGGACATAAGCTTCGTCAATGGATACTGGCTGAGGTGTTGCCTGTAAGTTCAGATTGATCACCCCGTCCGCGAACGGCGTTCCGGCTTTGAAATTTAGTTCGCCGGAAAAAACATCGCCCAGGTTCGTGCGATCCGCCCCTTCGTGGAAATCATCGAAGTATCCAAGAAGCTCGGCGGAAACCTCGCCGCTTATAGTAACAGTGACTGCGCTCCCGCCGGAAACGCTGTCGCCGTCGTCATTGTCAAAACCGAAACCCTGCGCGTTCAGAAAACCCGCGCTTATCAATAATACTGTCAATATAGCAATTCGCTTCATTGCACATTCTCCTTAAAATAAATAAATTTCGGTTTGATAACCATGAGCAAAGCCGGTATTACCGTAAGGCTTACAAAAGCGGTTATCAGCATACTTAAAGCGATAAGTTCGCCAAGTTCCGCGATGATTTTAAACTGGGACAACGCCAGCACCCCGAAGCCCGCGCCTACGGCAAGGGCGTTAATCATAATGGCTTTTCCGCAGCCGATAAAAGTCCGGCGCAGGAAGTCCGGTTCCCCGGACTGGTATTCGTGCTTGAAAAACTCGATAAAGTGAATGGTATAATCAATGCCGATGCCGACCGCGAGGCTTGAAATCAGGGCGGTTCCCAGGCTGAGTTTTATTCCGGTAAAACCCATCACCGCGAAATTGCACAGGATAGCCAGCGTCAGGGGAACGGCCCCGATGACCCCGGCAATCAGCGACTTGTTGGAAAACGCTACGATTAGGAATATGATAAGCACTGAAATAAAAATTGATATGATCTGCGAGTTAAGAATCAGGTCGGTAACAGCCATTTCATAGGTTACGCCGCCGCCTATTATCACCCGCACGTTTTTGGGAAAGTTCACCGCGATATATTCATTGATTATGTCAATGACTTCCTGGGAATCTTTGCTTCCTGTCGTGCGTAACTGTACCAGCGTTCTGATCGACGTTGGTTCAAGGGGATCGTTGGAATACCCCGAATCGTCGCCTCCGGCAAGCAGAACCAGGTAATTCGCGATCAGCCGCTGTAGTTCCTCGGGCGTTTCTTTGCCGTAACGCCTGGGATTTGAGGGAATCTCATAATACGCCATTCCGTCATAATTGGTGAGGCGTTTCAATTCCCGCACCAAATCAGCGCCGTTCAAATTGGACGATTTTCCCGCCGCGCTGTCGAGGAACCGTAAAAGATCCGCCGTGCTGTATTGGTTTATGTTAAAATTATTTTCCTGTGCAGGAACTTCGGCATAATGAGTATTATCAAAACCGAAATCGCCGAAACCAAAATCATCCGTCGCGTTATACGAAACGGTGCGTCGCAGGCCTTCGGGGCTTTCGCCCACATTGAACACCTGGTTGATACGCTTGATAATGTCCGTAAAGCCGACGACTTTGCCCACAGCCGGAACATGCTCGGTAAGGTAAGCGGAAAGGTTATCCACCGCCTGCAACACGTCAGGGTGCAGAATTTCCTCCGTAGTGTCCGCTTCAACCACCAGATTTAAATCTTTTGAGCCGCCGAAATACTCGCGGATAAACCTGTCGGAGCGGCTTATGTCGGTTTCTTTCTGAAAAAACTCAACTACCGAATTATCAACGACAACCTTTGAAAGCCCGTATAGCGAAACGCCCACAACCAGCGCCGCAAGAATCAGCACAAGAGCTTTTTTCTCCGCAATGCGGGTTAAGACCCCCGCGATTTTATAACTGAAACGGCTGTTGTTTTCGTTTCCCCTTTCTTTCAGGGTGCGCGGGCCCCGGAGCAGGAGCAGCGACGGGATAAGCAGTACGGCGGCGGTAAAGGCGGCGAGAACCCCGATACCCGCGCAAAAGCCGAATTCCCGCATCGGGATAATAGGGGTGAAACAGAACGATACAAAACCCGCCAGAGTGGTAAGGGCCGCCAGGAATACCGGCTTAATCAGTTTTTTTACCAGCCCTATAACCAGCGCGCGGTGGCTGTCTACAGTAAGGGCGATAGTGTTGCTCCGCGTGTCTTCCTTATAATGCGTAACGATGTGGATGCCGTAAGCGCTGCCGACCGCGGTGAGAATGACCGGCAGTATGGTCGTAATAACCGAAAGCTTTATCCCCAGCAGCGCGGCAAACCCGATAGTCCAGACGACCGCGATGATAACTGTCAATAACGGCAGAATAACAAAGGTAAGATGCCTGAACGAAAAGAACAGCATAGCCAGCACCACGATGACAACTAACGGTATCAGCAGGAGGTTATCCGTAATAATCGACTTGCTTATAACCTCGTTGACAATCGGCTGTCCGGTAAAATACACTTCCGCCTCGCCCGCGAATATTTCCTCCGCCAGTTCCCGGATTATATCAATACTTTTTAACACTTCCGGGCGGGTAAAATCCGCCGTTACCGCGTCCAGGGTAATCAGCATCTGCGTCGCCGAGAGATCCTCGGAAACAAGGGAGCCCCGGAACAGATCCCACGACGCTATACGCCGCTTTAGCTCGGTAATTTCCTCGTCGGTTCCCGAAAAATCCTCCGGAACCAAATCCGATACAATTATGCTTTCGCTGTCCCCGGTTATGTACTGCGTTGACATGATCGAGTTGACTGATTTAATATGCTCGGTATTCTCGACCGCCCTGGAAAAATCCCTGATCCGGTTGAGAAAGTCCCTGTCAAAAACCGTCCTGTAGGGGCGTTCAAGCCCCGCCAGAATCATAATCTGCCCGCCGAAAGTATCGTCAATGTACTCCGACATAAGTTTGGCCTTGTTTTTGCTGGGCAAGAAGCGGATGTTGTTATTGTCAAGCTGGGCGCGGGGGAGCTGGAAGCCCAAAAACACCGTGACGATTGCGATTATACCGACTGTCAAAATCGGATACTTAAACAGTTTTTCCATAATTCGACCTTTGATACGAAATATACTACATCAAATTAAGAATTAAGAGAAGGGGAGGGTGGCAATTAGCCAGCAGTTTTACATTTAGCAAAAAACATGATAAAAAGAGAGCATGGGAAGGGGAATATTAGCAGAGCAACTGCGGGAATTTGAAGAGATAGGCGACAGCCTGGAAAAAGAAGAGGCCTTCAAACGGCGGGAAGGCTACAACTTACAATACGGGTATGCGGACGCGATAAAAAGCGCGTTCGGGATATTTTTAT
>Ga0268262_10005718_pt1 | contig 12231 bp, 10 predicted proteins | sample TergutNc150P3_FD_190354 | JGI IMG/M metagenome (GOLD analysis project Ga0268262, IMG submission 190354) | Nasutitermes corniger P3 segment gut microbial community from laboratory colony in Florida, USA - Nc150 P3 (SPAdes) (version 2) | ecosystem: Host-associated > Arthropoda: Insects >... | reverse complement strand
GCATTTCTATTTACAGATTGTTTTAATACTCTGGTTTCCACTCCATACAACTCAGCCAAATCTCTATCCAGCATAACCTGCAAGCCCCGAATGGTAAAAATTCGGGATTCTATCTTGTCTGCGGTTAATGTTATTATATCTTTCATAAAAAACCTCTTTTTACATTAGACGGAGGTCGAGCCAAAAAAAATTCAGATTTGTTTATTTTTTCTATTTTTCCCCACGTCATGGCTTTAATGTCTGAACCTTATCCCCAAGGGTTTAAGTGGCGTTGAGGTTAATCCCGAACGCCTTTTGTCATCAAAATGTAAACAAATTAAGAAGGTTGGCGAGGAAAAAAAGGGGCAATAACGTATAGGGGTGTTGCATCCTACGTGTTTTAAATCACAGAAAACCGCCTATTTTGTTGAAAATTAAGGAGTTACCATTGTTTTTTCTAAAAAAATTCTATATTTAGGTTGTGTATTGCCTAAAATTACAGGGGTTCCTATGAGAGCGGTTTCTTTAAAAACTATTGTTTTGCTTTTGCTTGCGTTTGCGGCATCTGCAATGGCGCAGAAAACTTTTTACTTTTTGCCGCCTTATGAACCGGATTGGATGAGGAAAGCTCCGCGCCTTATTGATATAGATGCGGGAACCATAACTGCTATGAAAATAGCTCCCGAGCTTTGCGGTTGGTATAAAGCAACCATAGAAAGTGGCCAGCTTGGTAACGAGCTTATCATTTGGCAGGGCAAAGTGGATTGGGCTAAATACCCCACAGACAAAACAACCGATAGGCTAGGCGTTAGAGGTCAGGACGAAGCATCCGACGAGTGGAAAGGCGCTTCGCCCCCTCTGCCAGAGGCTATAGTATTCAACAATATATCGCAGGCAAGTGGGAGCGCTGTTTACTTTAACCCATCAATTGGTATGGCTGGCTGGTCAGCTACAGAACCAAGCTACAACACCGATAAATATTGCAACTACAGAATGGCAGGTCTTATCTACGACACGGATAAAAGCGTGATGAATGGTTCTTTTACTAGGTATTATAAAGACGACGGTATGGATAGTAAGGTGGGTATTAAAAAAGGCATAGTTAAGCCGACGCTCATAAAAAATAACAAGGGCGTTTCTAAGATGCAATGGAACAGCCCGAGTGGTGATAACGCCAGCAATTGGAACGAAGGAGACTTTAATACTGCTTTTGAATGCACTCAGGGAAAAAATGCCTTGGTCTGCTACGACATGCCTTTCAAGAAAGATAGCAAGGGCTTGTGGACATTTTCCAGCGATTTCCTCTGCCCGGACAACTCCTTGGATCTTAGACCAAGCCCGAACAACTTCTTTACTAATCAGAATGCTGGTGCGTTATCAACTTCATTATGCGGGTCTGTAAAACCTATGTTATCTTTTGCCCCAGACAGGCTTAATGGCTTGAATGGCTATCAAAGAGGCATAGACGATCCTACTCCCCTGGATTCAAGATGCACTTATACTAACTGTTCAGCCTGTGCCACCACCAACCCCAATGAAAGTGAGCCCGATGGAGCAGAGCCTGCGACTCCATTCGATATCTCTAAAGTATCTCCGGCTTGCTATGAACGAGGCATATTCAGCCAAAATGGCACCCCTGCCCCTGGCACTGCCAATCCTAACGGCACTTGCGGGTCAACGCTTTTCGGGCAAAATGACTTAGGAGATGGCGATAGACCTACGATATGGTGCTGGGCGGGAAACGATAATTGCCGCAATGAGATTAGGAAGAATATGTATACCAGAACTTTAAACTCATACTTCTGTTTTGAAAGCCATGCAACCTTCGTATACGAACTAGGTCAGGAATTCTACTTCAGCGGTGACGATGACATCTGGGTGTTCATTAACAACAACTTGGTAATAGATTTAGGCGGTACCCATTTAGCCAGCCCGGGCTATGTGAATTTGGATTCCATAGGCAAAGGTGGCAGGTGGCAGAGTATGGGAACTGCGTTGACAGAAGGCACTGAATACCCAATTGACATTTTCTTCTGCGACCGCCGTACCAATGCGAGCAACATCCGCATATCCACCAATATGTTCATAGTACAGGAAACAGGCATTTTATATAAACCAGGTGGCAACAAAGACCCTTCAAAAACCGTAGAGCTATGCGTAAAGAAAAGCGGTGCTGGAAGCTGTGAAGCCCTTTTGGGCAGCGGAGGAAGCGGCAACCAGACTTTGTGCGGTGCTGCTGTCAATGGTGTCTTTGAATTCTACCTACAAAAGCGCGGCAGCAGCGACCCACCAGAAATCTTGAGTGCTAGTAATCCGAGGTGCCAAGATTTGGGCGGCAGCAAGCTTCTATGCTACGATGGCATAACAGTTGATATGTCAAATGGCACATTCTTGGTGAATAAAAACAACACCGACTTAAACGGCGTATGGTACTTGTATGCACAAGTCAAAGAAGGCAATTCCATAATAAAACCACCTCTCCCCGACCCAATGCTTGTAGCCACCATCCAAAAAATAGGAAAAGTCAGAATGGCTTGGGGAAACATCAGGGAAATGACCAGCACCGGCGAAGAACTTCTCAAAGGTAAAGGCGTAACATGCAAGAAGGACATCAATGCACCCACAGGACAGTTGGTTCCCGTCTGCTTCTCAGCTGGCGACCTTGACCTTAATGGCATTAACTTCATAACCGAGGATTTCGTTAGTCCCACTTCTGGTTCTGCCGGTATAGGCGGTATGTCGTTCAGGCTGAACTCAGCAGGCTTTACAAATAACGAGGGGAAAAAATTGAAGATATATAGGGATGAAGAAGGTACAGAGGAAGTGACAAATCTGAATGAGACTTTCTATATACCTACTCGCGCCAACGGAAACCATCCGCCAGATTACTCCTCGGGACCGGGCGTGCTGGTTCTTTGGGTAAAAAGCGATTACGTGCAGGATGACCGTACATTTCCTTACAAAATCAATGCCATCCAAGCTACTGCGGAACCGGTCACTTTCAATTCCATAGTTCCTGACCTTTACTGGGTGTTTAAAAAAGCACCTAACGATACCGTGATAATAGACAAGGCTCACCAAAAATGGGCAAAATGGAATAACGGAAACGCTATGGATGGTCCCCTTATCGATCCAGAAACCAACAAACCCACGCCTGAATGGGTGCAAAGTGCAATAAATTTCAACATCATGGCATACTGGATGGATGGCTCTACCAAAAAGCTCTGCACCAGTTGCACTTTTTCCCTTAACTTAGCAAGCGCAGTAGCGGAGGGTTCTAACGCTCCTACAGAGACAAACAGTAATCTCATCAAAACTCAAGGTTTAGATATAAAAAATGGCGAAGCCGAGAAGGTTGAGATTGCTGGCCTTAAAGAGGTGGTTGACCCTTCTTTTGCCAAATTCACCCTAAAAGGTCCAAGCAAATTGCAGGAACTTTCTTGGGAGAACCTTCAGTTTGAGAGGGCTTTGATCCCAGTTCCGCAATCCGCTATGATATTCGATAAAAACGGCGATGGCATAGGCGACAGCCTTGTGATAGTTTACAATCGCGGCTTTAAGAGAGACAGCCTTCCCAATATGATAGAAGTCTCTTGGGATTTAAACTCCCCAAGTACCCCCGCCGATACAATCGCATACTTCTACGGCATAGGCAAGTTAAATGACAAAGGCAAATATTCGCTTGACAACATAAACAAAGCTGCGAATTATGACTATTGGGCAGGTTCGGACGCAAGTGGGAGAACATTCCTTCATTTGGATAGGCTTTTCCCCGACATAGATGCCCGTATGACCATGCTTGACTCAAAATTGGATGATATACGCGATACCATAATTATCACTCGTGACCCCAAAAAGAATGAACTTGCCCTTTTTAGCAAAGAAATACTGACGAAAAACGTAAAATCTACAATAGCCAATTGGGCTACGTTTCAACCGAAGCCAGGAAAAGGGCAAGACAACCGTTTCCAGAGCGGCATAAGTGACTCTATACCAGCCATAATCACCTCTGCCACATATCAAGCCCAAAGTGGTTGCGGCATGGGCTCCAAAGGCGACCCGTGCGTAGACAAACTCACCTTTGAGTTCTCCGAGCCTGTGCTTTTGGATAAAAATACTACCGATGCGACTCCGAATGAATTGAAGAATCCGTTTGCCTATGTATTCGTTGATATACCCGTAGATAAAAATTGGAGAATCCTTGAAGAAGACAGGTTCTTGCCCAACACTATGACTTCAAAATTCAACACTGACGCCGGCGATTCCTTGGTTTATCTCTCCTTTGACCGTTGGCGCGGGAATGACTTCTCCAAAACCCCAATAGCGGGAGATTGGGTCAAATTCGCATCTAAGCAGCCTAGGTTAAGCCCTGACGACCCGAACAAATGGGACAACTCAGATCATGGTTTAGCGAAGAATCTTCTCGTGGATGCAGCGGGCAACAAACCAAATCCAGCAGAGATAGGCATAAGGATAGAAGGTCGCAAACCCTTTACTCAGGAGAAGATACCCGTTGGCACTGTTGACCCCAACAATCCTGGGTCGTTCAGACCCGGCATAGGCGCAACTTTGGAGTCGCCCGAGGTTAATAGCAAAGACCCCGGAGTTATCAACGATATGTTCACCAAAGACAGGCCCGTGGAAATACTTCCGCTTCCTCCAACTTGGGATAGCAAAAAAGCGCAGGAGAATTATCCGGGAACTGTGGGCGTAGTATTAAGCCCCGATGTGTTCAATCAGATTTCCGATTTGGAAAAACCGGTTAAGGATGGCGGTTTGGGCATAAAGATACCTGACGAGAACATTTCTTTCTATGCCAAGGTATTCTACCACACCAATTTGGGAATTTATGTAGCAGACCGTGCCATTGGACCTATAAAGTGCAATGACCCGATTTTCACGATATCCGAGAAAACCGGCGAGGCGTCTTGCAGGGAGAACAAGAACAAGATTTATATTGCATGGAACATGAAGGATTTCAAGAATCGTTATGTAGGCACGGGAGCTTATGTAGGCTTATACGATTTCCATTGGGAAGTTCTAATTCCAGAGCATAGCGGAGAACCCGCCGAAACAAGAAGAATGGAGAGCATAGACGGAAAAGTAGAGATGCACGGCGTGAAGAGGACTAAGGCTAAGAAGTAGGTTGTTGGGGATTTAGTTTTCTATATTAGCCTTTATGAACAAATTCAAATTTGCCGCCGCTATTTTAGCGGCGGTTTTGCTTTTTTCCTGTGCCTCCCAGCAAATTGGTTTAAAGGAAAACTGGATTGACGAGCGAGATATGATGGCTCTGAGGGATATGCCTATAAAAGAATGGATTGAAATAGCGGGACTCCCAATCTTGGTTGAAATTATAGGCGACACCAACATATATTACTACAACTACAGACCAACACTCTACGCCACTACGCTCTACGACAGCACAACTTTTTTCAAAACATGGGGCACGGCAAGCGAGCAAAAACCCAACTTATCTAACAAAACCGAAGTTTGGGGCAGCAGAAAAGATATAATACAAATAAAAGTGGTCAAAGAACTTGTCATTTCCGCCATAGTAACAGAAGGTCCAGATAAAAAAGTCCTTGTTCGCGATTTAAACGGCAATATCGTTTTAGATCCAAATTCAGGCTACAACCCAAATATTTCCGCAGAGCAAAAGGTGAACAGTTCCTTCAAGAATTTCGACAAAATATTTAGTAGCCTTCACGGCATCCCCGCCAAACCAGCCGATTCCACCGCCGCTAATATAGACGAAGCCACAGCAGCCCACCCCGCTGAAGCCGAAGGTGTTGCCGTTCACCATCCCGCCGAAGGTGTTGCCGTTCACCATCCTACCGAAGCTGCAACAGTTCATCATTCTGAAGTTCCGGCAACTCATCCCGCTCCTGTAGTTCATCCAACCGCAAAATAGCCTCCCAAATCCTATTTCTATCTCCGCTCCAAGTTGGTGCAATTAGGAGAGATTCTGGGGATTCTCCGCTCACTCTTTCTATAGCTATATCCGGCTGCACAATGCGAATGAACTCCGCAACGGCTTTGCAATAATCGGTTAGGGATATTAGTTCTATTTTGCCTTCTTTATACTCTTCCTCAAAGCGAGTTCCCTTGACAATATGCAAAGGGTGAATTTTCACCGCGGAAAATCCACATTCCTTGACAAATTTAGCCGTGTTCGCAAAATCATCCATATTTTCATGCGGCAACCCGATTATAACATGAGCCGTTGTCAAGAGTTTTGAATTTTTGCATAGGAGAGTTGCTGCGCGGGCACATTCCACGGTGTGGTTTCTGTTTATGTTTTTCAAAGTTTGGTCGTTTGCGGTTTGCACGCCTATCTCCACGATAACTGGTTTTATGCCATTCAACTCCGCGAGCAATTCAACAACTTGCTGGGATAAGCAATCCGGTCGCGTTCCAACGGCAATTCCCGCGACGTCTCTATGCGTAATAACAGGAGTAAAAATTTCGCGAAGTTTTTGAATAGGAGCATAGGTATTTGTATAGCTCTGAAAATAGGCTAAAATTCCGGTTCCATTTTTTTTATTTTTTATGGCTTTTATTCCGTTTTCGAGTTGCTCCAAAAGCGGTAATTTTGTTTCTGCCACTTGACTGAATGAGTTGTTGTTGCAATATGCGCAACCGCCCTTCCCTATAGTTCCATCCAAATTCGGGCAACTAAAACTCGCATTGAGCGCAACTTTGCGAACACGCTCGCACTCAGGAAAAACCTCTTTTAAAAAATCCTTGTAGGTTTTAATTTCTCTTTCCGCCTATCAAGCCAGCTCTATATGCCCAATATACAAGCATCAAAATTGAGTTGATGGCTGCCGCAACATAGGTCAAGCCGGCAGCGGTTAAAACCGAAGAAACGGCATTTGCCTCGGTGCCTTGCTTAACTATGCCCAAACTTTGCAACTGATGCTTTCCCCTTGAAGATGCGTCAAACTCAACGGGGACGGTTACCAGCGTGAATGCGGTTGCCACCGCGAACAGCACAACGCCCAAAAGCGCGAGATAATAGCCCATGCCGGTGTCTATTCCCGCACCCGCACCGAGCAAAATGCCTATTACAACAAGATACGGTCCAAGTCTGCTCCCTATATTCGCAGCGGGCACTATAGCGGAGCGAATCCACATGGGGAAGTAGTTCTGGGCGTGTTGGATTGCATGCCCAACCTCGTGCGCGGCAACGCCTGCGGCAGCCGCCGAACGCCCGTTATATACTTCCGGGCTTAAATTCAGCGTTTTATTAAGGGGGTTGTAATGGTCGGACAAAAATCCGCTGTGTTGATGCACGCTCACATCGGTTATATCCATGCTGCGCAGGATTTGCTCCGCAACCTGCGCACCCGTATAACCGCTGGAAATAGGAATTTTTTCACCTTTTTTAAAACGGCTTTTCACCATGAAAGCCGCACCGCCGGAAAGAACAATTCCAAGCAAAATGATAATCAGATAAGCAGGATCATACATTGTAGGCACCTCACTTTTATTAAAATTTAAAATTTTTATGTAAAAAAATCACCTCATTGAGAGAAAAAGCGGATATAATGCATATAAAAGCGGATAAATGTAATTTTTAGGAATTATAGCGATGTGTACCCACGTCCTCCCCGGCAAATGTCATAACTCCTTATATTATAAGGAGTTATGTGAAATGCTCACCCCAAAATATCCACAAAAAAAGTAAAATTATTTTTTTCTTGTATTTTGTTAAAAAATTTAGTATATTTTTCAAAAGTATAAATAATGTTTAAACTGGCTAAAAAATATTTTATCAAGTTTTTGTTCTGCAAAGCCGGATGTTTTGCGGAGTTTAAATTTATTGAGCCGTATTTAAACCATAACACAAGAGGTATTGTCTTATGACATTAGATGAGGTTGAAAGCCACGAGCAGTTTGAGGCGTATTACGCGGCAAATAATCTTCACAAAATAGACGAAAAGATAGATGACCTCACGAAAATAATGAAAATTATAGCCACAAGATGCGATGAGGAAGAAAGCAAAGAAGATGAGCTTGCCGGACTTGAAGAGCTTGCCTTGCAAGGCTATTGGAGGGCTTCGTAAGAGTAAATTATGTACGAAAAATTTAAAGATTTGAAAGACAAAACCCCGAAAGAATCTGCCGAAATTGTTGGAAAAGTAGCAAAAGATAACTATCTTGCGCATTCCATACGTCATATAGAATTAGCAATAATGAAAACGCAAGGCATTCGTTATCATATTTTTACTTATCCCAGTTATTTTGATGCTTCAAAAATTTTTTTCTCAGAAAGATATTTAAAAAAGACACTTTCCGCTCTTGTAAAAAGCAAGCAACCAGAAATTTACGATGATATTGTTCGGTCTTTGGATATTCACGTTATATAAGCAAATCTATAATTCCCTAATTTTTCTACGTTAAAATCAATGGCTTTTTCTGCGCTTTTGGAATTGAGGATAGGGGTTTGCGAAAATCCTATATGTTTTGGGTTAGACCCTGTTCTTTCGCTGATTCCTGCGGAGGCTAGTTCGCCAGAAGATAAGATTCGCAAATTCTACTTTGATATTCTGGAGGAATTTTTAAAAAGAAATGCAATGCCCGCCGTTGCAAAGCCAAATAGCGCGTATTATGAGTGTGTTAGCATTGGAGCTATGCAGGTTTTGGCGGAAATAATTGCCACTTATCGCAGAGAAGGAATATTGATTATTTTGGATGCAAAAAGAGGTGATATAGGGAAATCCAGCGAGGCTTATGCAAAGGCGGCTTTTGATGTTTATGGCGCAAATGCCACAACCGTTAGCCCTTGGATGGGTAGCGATTCCGTTAAGCCTTTTTTGAGAGAAGAAAACGGAGTTTATATTTTGCTAAGAACCTCAAATGCCGGGGCTGCGGATTTTCAGGATTTGAAACTTGCCGATGATGAAAGGAAGGCATATAGGGCAGTTGCGGAAAAAATTCTTGAGTGGGATAACGGTGGGATTGGCGCGGTGGTTGGCGCAACTAATGTTCGCGAGCTTGCAGATATTGCGAATTTTTTTTCCAGCAAAAAAAAAGAAATTCCTTTTTTGATTCCGGGAGTTTCCATCCCCGGTGTTCCGGGAGGGCAAGGAGGGGATGCAAGGGAAGTTATGAACGCATTGAAAGATGGAGGGTTTAAAAAAAATATCCATATTCTCAACAGTTCAAGCGGGCTTGGCTATGCGTGGCAAGCGAGCGGAAAACCTAGCAATTACGCAAGCGCGTGCGCAGACGCTCTGGAAAGATTGATGGAGGCGGTATGAATTTTCTTCTCGCGTTTGCTGTTCTTCTTTTCTTTTTCTCCGCTTCGCACGCGGAATATCCTTTTGTTGGCGAAACGCTGGATTACGAAATAAGCTGGGGATGGGTTTCTGCTGGCAAAGCGAGAATGTTGGTTAGAGAAACAAAAAATGAAAATGAATTGGAGATTATTTCAAGAGCATGGAATCATTCTTTTTTTAAATTTCTCACCGTTGACGATACGGTAAAATCCACGGTTACAGCAGACAGCCTGCTGCCAAAGGTTTTTAACCAAAGAATAAAAGAAGGTTCTTACATAAGGAATGCCCTTACCATTTATAACTTCAAGGCAAAAAAAGCCTACATAAAAGATACGGCATACAAAGCTTCTGAGTTGAAACATGGCTTAGATACGGTTATCACACTGGATGGCAAAGAACGTTGCATACTTTCTGCGTTTTACTTGGCGCGGACATTTAAAATGGAACCAGGGGACACAGTTTATTTCAGTGCCATAGGCGGCAAGAAAAAATATCCGCTCAAAGTTATATGCCATAGAAGGGAAGAGATAAAAACCGCTTTTGGCAAAAAAAAATGCCTAGTTATAGAGCCTATAATACTGGGTGACGGTTTATTTAAGGCTAAAGGCAAACTGACAATTTGGCTAACAGATGACGAAGAGCGGCTTCCCGTGCTTATGAAAAGCGAAATTGCCATCGGTTCCATAAAAGCCTCCTTAATTGGCGTAACACGGTAGGTCAGCATTTTCTATATTATCTCCGGTTCAATTTTATAGGATTAGTATGAGCAAAAGTATCTATGTGGGTAACCTCCCATTCGCATTCGGCAATGAGCAACTAGGCGAACTATTCGCTGAATTTGGCGAGGTTAAAAGTGCCAAGGTTGTTATAGACCGCAATTCCAACCGCAGCAAAGGTTTTGGCTTTGTTGAAATGGATGAGGAGGCAGCAGACAAGGCTATCCAGGCTTTAAACGGGAAGAATGTTGGCAACAGGCCGCTTCGCGTTAACGAGTCGCAGCCACGCGAGCAAGGGCAACGCCCGCCACGTCAAGACAGCCGTCGCAGATAATTTTACATCTCCTTAATCGGAGCTATCCCCAGCAATTCAAGGGTGCTTCCCAAAACTTGCTGGGTGCAGTAAACCAAAAATAATCTGGAATTTTCTTCAGAACTCCCGATTACACGGTTGTCATGTATAAATTTGTGAGCCGCTTCCGCAAGCTCTAGAGAGTATTGAGCTAGTATGTAAGGTTCCCTGCTCTCGCAGGCTATGTTTATTTTTTCCGACTTGCGAGATAGCATTTTTATCAAGTCGTAAGAACTCTGGTCTAGAAGCTCCTCGCTTTTGAATTGCAGCTCTGCGGTATTCTTTCCGCTCTTTCTCAATATGCTGCAAAGGCGAACGTGCGCGTTTTGAATGTAGGGGCCGGTTGCTCCCTCAAAGCTGAGGGCTGCATCCCAATCGAATTTAACATCCATCAATCTGCGGTTTTTCAGGTCATTGAAAACTATGGCACCGATGCCTATTTGCGTTGCTATTTCCTCTTTGTTTGCAAGCTCTGGATTTTTTTCGTTTATCACAGCCAAGATTTTTGCGGAAGCCGCCTCTATAACATCTCTTAAAAGGCTTGCTGTGCCGGTTCTGGTTTTGCCCTTTTCCCATTTTCCGTCTTCGTTTTTGTGGAGTATTAGACCAAAGGGAATATGCTCGCAGTCGCTGCTCCATTCATAGCCAATTTTGTTAAGCACTGCGAACACCTGTTTAAAATGCAAAGCCTGCCCGTTATCCACAACGTAGAGGCATTTATCAAAATTGAATTCTTTTTTGCGGTAAATGGCGGCGGCTAAATCGCGGGTTGCGTATAGGGTGCTGCCATCGCTTTTTCTTATAAGGCATGGTGGCATATCATCGCCTAAAAGAACCACATCACGCTCTTGGCTATTGACAAGCAAACCTTTATTTTGCAGTTCTTCAACAACGGCTGGAATTTTATTTTCAAAAAAAGATTCGCCTATGTAGTGGTCAAAGTCCACGCCCATTATTTTGTAAATGCGGAGCAATTCTTTTAAAGTTGCTTCTCTAAATGCAGCCCACAGTTTGCGGTAGAATTCATCCCCTTGTTCCAATTTTGCAAAAGCGTCTCGCGCTTTATCTTCCAGCTCAGGCTCTTCTTTGCAAAGCGTGGAAAACGATGCGTAGAGTTTGTTCAATTCCTTTACGGTTAAGTTGCAAAGCGTTTGCTCGTCTGTGGGTAAATTTTCTTTTAAATATATAACAATCAGTTTGCCAAATTGCGTTCCCCAGTCACCGAGGTGGTTTATCCGCTCTACATTGAAGCCGTTTGCTCTATGAATGCGCGCTAGGCTGTTGCCAAGCATTGTGCTACGCAAGTGGTGGAATGCGAGTTCCTTGCCTATGTTTGGGGAGCTATAGTCTATAGCTACGGTTTTGTTTTTTGCAGGGGCAAATCCAAATTCCAATCCTTTTTCTTTTATTTCGTCTAAGATTATTTTTATGAAAGCAGTTTTATCCACATAAAAATTCCAGTATCCGTTAAGGGCTTCTGTTTTTGAAAAGCCTTGCGGTGCAGGGAATTTTGCGGCTAATTCTTCCGCTATGGCTTTGGGTGCTTTGCGCAATTTTTTTGCAAGGTTAAAGCACGGCAGGCTCCAATCGCCGTGAGAAGAGTCGGGCGGAATGCTTAATAGGGAAAGTGCTTCGGCAGCAGTCCAATGAGTTGTCTGCTCGGCAAGTTCCGCAATTTTGTTTTCAAATGTGGGCATGCAAAGGAAATTTAGAATTTTATGGGAATTATAGATATAAATCACCACGCCCTCTCCGCTAACATATAATATATAAAGTCCGGCCGGCAAATCTCCGATTCCAAAAATGGATTCAAACTACCCATAGCGATCCAAAAGAGCATACACTGAGAGACATAACGAAAGAGAGGTGACTATGAAAAAATTAGGGAAGAACACAT
>Ga0268262_10005717_pt1 | contig 12232 bp, 15 predicted proteins | sample TergutNc150P3_FD_190354 | JGI IMG/M metagenome (GOLD analysis project Ga0268262, IMG submission 190354) | Nasutitermes corniger P3 segment gut microbial community from laboratory colony in Florida, USA - Nc150 P3 (SPAdes) (version 2) | ecosystem: Host-associated > Arthropoda: Insects >... | reverse complement strand
ATTGACAGCATTTTGTTAAATGTAGCTGGTTTTACCCCGTACAACCGTTTAAAAGTATGCGCCTTATCGTCATAATTTATTTTTCCCCTGCCCATTTTTGTATTATATTCTTACTTGAGTTATTAAACAAGTCTATTAAAGAAAAATTACTTTTATGTGCTGAAAGACAATGTAACCCCAAAGGGCATAGTTTTCATTATAGGTATCCTGTATATGAAAAGGAAACAAATCAAAAATATTGTCCTTGCTGTAATAATGAACCTCAGCCAGACGGGTTAGTTGATATAGCCGAACTTGAATATTCATGGATTACTGCAGAACGTATTGCTCAAGGAAGGCTATTTGGAAAATGTCATGTGCTTTGTAAAAAACATTATGTGCATCTATTCGATATGTCAAAAGAGGACTTAAATGGGTTTTTTACGGATATTCAAAAAGCTGCAAAAGCACTTCAAGAGGTAACAGGGGCTATAAAAATAAATTATGAAATTCATGGTAATACTGGACCGCATTTACACTGTCATTTGTTTCCTCGTTATCTTGACGATGATTTTCCAGGTAAAAGTATAGACATAAAATTAATTGAACCCTCTCCATACGAAAATGAAAAAGAATTTAATTGGTTCTTCAAGAAAATGCAAGATAAAATAAAAAGTATATAAAAAATGTTTGATAAAGGAATATAAAGCAAAATTGTACTTCGCCTAAAATAGTTAGGCGAAATAGTCCATTGACTTGGTTGACAGAATTTGATAAAAGAGCGATAATTTAGAAATGATAAAAAATATATTTTTGGATGCTGGAGGGGTAATTCTTGACGAGACAGAATTTGAGGAAATTTCGTCAAAAATTATCACAAACATAATAAAAACTTTCAATGCAAATTATTCAATAGAAAATTATTGGAATAATGTTGACGAGGCTGTTTATAGATTTGTTCCAAAAGTATATGATTTTATTCTGTATAAAAACATAAATAATCTAAATAATTTCAACAAATTAAAAGTTCAATATAAAAATGAACTAAAGCAATCAAACATAAAATTTAAGCTTATGGACGGAATAGACGATTTCTTAAAAATATTCTCAAAACAATATAAAATAGGAATATTAGGACAATATGGAAAAGACTTTAGACAATTCCTTGAAGAAATAAATTTAAATAAATATTTTACTTTTGCAGAAGTACAAGATGATTACAAAATAACAAAACCAGACCCAAGATATTTTGAAGCAGTATTGAAAAAATGTAAATGCAAACCAGAAGAAAGCATGATGGTTGGGGATAGAATTGACAAAGACATAATACCAGCAAAAATGGTAGGCATGAAAACCATAAGAATAAAAATAGGGATACATAAAAACCAAGAACCAAGAATACCGGAAGAAATACCCGATTTAACTGTAAATAAAATTGAAGAAATAAAAATGGAAACAATAAAGGTAAACAGTTTATAAAAAATCATACACTAATAAGGTATAATAAATTCAAAAATGATTAAAAATGTTATGTATTTATTTTCTGAATATAGTATCTTTTAAGTACAATTGAGGTGATAACATGGAAAATATAACAGAACTATATGACAGCCATATAATAACGGATATTTTAAACAAAGCATTTATGACCGTTGCCTTACAATATAATTTTACAAAAGAAACAGTAGAAAGATTTCCCGCGTTTATGAAACCGGATGTAATTGAAAATCAATTAATAAATGGGTTAAAAATGTATGGATATAATATAGATAATAAAATAGTAGGTTGTGCAGGTTATTCATTTTATAAAGACAAAACCTATATGATAGAACGATTAGGAACATTGCCCGAATATAGACATAAGGGAATTGGGAAAAAATTAATGACATTTATTGAAAATAAAATAAGGGAAAACAGCGGAAAAATTGCGGAAATACATGTAGTTGATATAAATATAATATTAGTAGAATGGTATAAAAATATGTACTATAAACAAATTAGAACGGATAAATTATATGACGGTGAAAGAAAATTACCGTTCAATTCATGTGTAATGAATAAGGAATTAAATTAAAAAGAAAACATGAAAAAAAGCAGTTTAAAAGAAAAAATTAATGACCTTTATAAGACGAATGATAAAATGAAGAATTTTAATGGATATATTTATATTTCCGAAAATAATAATGAATTATTTAATCAAGGTTTTGGCATGGCAAATTTTTCTTCAATGACACCTTTTGATTGTAATACTATTTTTAGAATGGGGTCTATTACAAAACAGTTTACCGCAATGTGTATTTTGATTCTTGAAAAAAAAGGCTTATTATCTATTGATGAATGTTTGAAAAATTATTTTCCTAATTATAAAAATGGATGCAATATTACAATAAAACAATTACTAAATATGGCATCAGGGATACCGGAATACTTGAATCATCCGGAATGGAAAGGACATGAAGTTCCAAGTAATAAAGCGCTTGTTAATTATTATACTTATAATTTTATTAAATATTTTAACCTTGAATATATTCCGGGGGAAAAAATGACATACAGTAATCCAAACTATATTTTATTAAGTATAATAATAGAAAAAATATCTGGAATAAGTTATCCCGATTTTCTGCAAAAAAATATTTTTTCTGTATTAAACATGACTCGTTCGGGCTACCTGCCGGTTCCAATACACTTTGATAACATAGCTGTAGGGTACAAATGTATATTACCTATTCAACAAGAAGCAGATACCACAATATATAATACATCAATGGGAGCCAATAATATATTTTCTTCAATATCGGATTTACTTAAATGGGATTCTGCATTATATACAGAAAAATTATTAAGCCAAGAAAAAATAAATGAAATGCTCTCGCCAAGTTCTGTGGGAAATTATGGATTTGGCTGGTTTATTGATAAGGAAATAGTTAATCACGGAGGACTTACCATAGGATTCAATAAAATGATTACAAGAAATATAAAAACTAAACAATTAATTATTATGTTAAGTAATGTTGAGGGAAATATGGATTCCCACATATATCATTATTATGAATTAATAAAGGAGTTAATTTAAAATGATTGCTGATAAAAATACGAAAATAGGTTTAAATAATTTTACTGTTGAATTATATGACCATCAAATAGAATGGGAACAAAATGCAAAAGAAACAATAGAATATTTTAAAGATATATTTGGGGAATTAATAGTTGATATAGAACATATTGGAAGCACCTCAATAAAAACTATAAAAGCAAAACCAATTATAGATTTAGTTGTAAGTATTAAAGACTTTAATAATTTGGACGCAATAATGGAAAAAATTAAAAGTAATGGTTTAACATATTGCCCAAAAAGAGACGGACCTGAATCCAGAATGTTTGTAATAGGTGATCTTAATGGAATACTGACACATATTATTCATTTAGTGGAATATAACGGAAATGAATGGAATAATAAAATTAATTTTAGGGATTATATGAACAATAATATTGAAAAGGCAAAAGAGTATGAAAAAGTAAAAATAAAATCAATGGAAAACAATGAAAACAATGTTCCAAATTATCACAAAAGCAAAGAACAATTTGTTATAGAAAAAATAAAAGAAGCAAATAATTGGAGAAAGGAAATAAAATAAAAAAAGAAAAAAAATTATGCATAAAGATTTAGTAAAACTTAAAAACATCTCCGAGATTATTTTTCATGCCCATGTAGATTTGCTGTTAAGCCATTATGATACAATGGATTGGGGAGCATGGGAAACTAAAGTAAAATATTGTGTTCCCGAAGAAAAACAGGAACATCTAAAAAAGTATTTTTTTCCGGCAGATATTTCTTCAATTCAAACTGCTATGAGAGAATGTATTATATTATTCAAAAATGACGCAGAGGAAATATGTAATGAAAAAGGAACTAATTATCCAGAGTCAATTTCTCAAAAAATAATATCCTATTTCAATAAAAATGTAGCTGATTAGTAATGGCATAATAAAAGAATGATTAAATATGTTCGGTACAATTTTATCATTTTTATTACATTTTTACATCATAGAGCAAGGCTAATAAACAGCGAAGACAGGGGCTTTGAAGGAGTCTCATTCTTTCGTTGAGCATAAAAGCCATTAAACCTTGCTCTCTCTTTTTTGTTTTTTATACAGTCGCATATTTTCTCACATTAATAAACCTAATAAAATAAAAAGTAAAATTACGTAACATTAAAGATTTTAAAATAATAAGATAAAGGGGGAAGTCTCCCCCACACTCCAGCCTTGCTCACTTATTATGTTATTTATATTCTATACTAAAATTTTACTTTTTCCTTAATTTTTTCGATTTGTACTGGACATATACAGAGATCATTGTTACATATTGGCAATTCCTATTGCTTACGGTATAATTTTTACGGCTAGGAGAAGATAGAAGATGGCTAAAATGAATGTCTTGGGGACAGAAATATCCGTTGTTCGTATAAATGACGATGATTATATATCCCTGACAGATATGGTTCACAATATTGAAAACGGTGAGTTTTTTATTCTCAACTGGCTGCGTAATCGTAATACGATAGAATTTTTGGGTATTTGGGAACGGGTTTACAACCCAAATTTTAAACCTGCCGAATTCGACAGGATTAAAAGCCAATCGGGGCTGAATAGTTATCGTATCAGCGTAAAAGAATGGTGTGAAAAAACTAACGCTATCGGTATTCAATCTCGTGCCGGACGCTATGGCGGAACCTTTGCTCATAAGGACATCGCATTTGAATTTGGTATGTGGATTTCCCCCGAGTTTAAGATTTATCTCATAAAGGAATTTCAAAGGCTTAAAGAGCAGGAGTATAAACAACTTGGCTGGGACATCCGCCGTAATTTGACAAAACTCAACTATCGAATTCACACAGACGCAATAAAATTAAACCTAATTCCAAAAACAATTACCAAAGAACAAGCAATTTTTAAATATGCAGAAGAAGCGGATATATTGAATGTCGCCTTGTTTGGAATGACAGCCCTCGATTGGCGAAAACAAAACCCAAAACTGGACGGAAACATACGTGATTATGCGGATATTGCCCAACTGGTTTGCCTTGCAAACCTCGAATCCCTGAACGCTCACCTCATAAACGACGGAGTTCCGCAAGAAAAGCGAATAGTAGCATTAAACAAAACAGCCATTTCCCAAATGAAAATTCTTACCGCCGAATATGGCGTAAAGAAACTGGAAAACAAGCCCATAAAAAAATAATCAATTTATTATTACGAATATTTTTCTATTATCCGTTCTAATCGTAATAACAGGTCATCATAAGTAATTATATCTATAATATTTTTATATTTTCTTTTAATTATTTCAAAATCAGCAATTTGGTCTTTATTTAAACTTTTATCTCTTCCCATTATAACAATTCCGATTGGGTTTATTATTTTTATATTTAGAGATGAAATAAATTTACTATGAAAATACTCATTAATAAGTTTTTCACTTTTCTTTCCTCCTTTTGTAAGATGAAACAGATATTTTTCTATTTGCATTATTGTACCTGATAGTTCACGCAAGGGAACATAATTATCTCTGTACGGATTATCTGTTAGTATAGGTTTATCATGAGGTCTTTTAATTTCTATTATATCTATATTTCCGTTATAATCAATAAGTGTAAAATCAATTCTCCTTCTCTTTTCATTATAGTAATCATTTACTGGTACTTCTGGTAAAACATGTAAGTATTTGGGAAATATAATAGTCAATATCTCCAGAATTTGTTTTTGCCATACCGGTTCTGTATACATATCTTGGTTTTTAAGCATTTCAGTTAATTTCTCATGAATATAAACATATTTTTCTTTCTCAAATTCTTTTGTTATATCACTTTCTATAACATCACTTTTACTATATTTTTTACCCATATATTTTTCATATTTTTTTTCAGCATCTCTTGTCTTATCAAATTCATCTCTAATAATGGCGGTTATTCTTTTTTCAGCATATAATTTCAATTCATAAGAAGTTGGAAATTTTTCAATCAATCTCTCAAATGTTTTGATATTAATACATTCATCGTCTTCAATCCCAATTTTAATATCACCAGTTACTACTTTGGCAATATGTCGAAAAATAGAAATTCCTTCACATATAAAATAATTTGGGTAAAAATTAATATTTTTATCGAAAAAAATATTATATGATATATCTAACTTTCTCCCTTCTATTTCATAATATTTACCTTCTGTATCAAGTTTGCCAAAAATAAGTGTAACAGACGCTTCTTCATAACTGAACTCATGACTTTTATCTTCTTCATCATATAAATCTTCTTTTTTGAATATAAAAGTTTTTGCAATGGTAACATCTTTATCAGCTTCAAATTCAAAACGTACCCAATCTCTGCCGTCATAGGGTGAGTATTCCAAGAGAAGTAATTTTTCTTTCTTAAAGAATTTAATTGCCATTTTATTCTTTAGTTATTAAATTAAAATATTATAGGTATTTTGTCAATTAAAAAGTCTTATTTTGCATAACAGAAGAGGAATAAACAGGTAAAAATTGCTTACGCAATTTTATTTATTTTTAGTCTTAATAAAAAATACCAAACAACAGGTGAGGTATTTTGTTCTCATTGGTGGTGTGAGCGCGCCCCCAGCAGGGGCGATGGGCGCTACAGCCCACACCACCAAAACAAAATACCCCACCTGCCATTGTTGGGTTTTTGTTAAAGGGCGCTGTTTCGGGTCTGTAGTCAACCTTCTAGCTGTTCTAAGAAACAGCAATCCCCCGTTGTATTCGGGGGCTATATCTTATTAAGGGGGTTGTACTATGTACAACGGAAAAAAACGGTATTATTCACCGCAGTTATCGGAAAAGGCGTGTATAACAATACGCCGTCTCGCTTGGGCTTTCAATGTGTCCATGCCAAAAGCCATTGACATCATAATAAATGAATTGTCAACGGCTTTTTCAGCTTCGGTTGTTTGTCTGCAATGCAAAGATAAAACTAAATGCAAGGTTTGCAGTTTTAATCAGCAACCAGCCGCATAATTAACCGCCCCCGCCATGCGCGGGGCAATTTTTTTCATTCTTTTCCTTGAAGGATTTTTCGGAATTTTTATATCATTGCCGTTAAAGACTAAATGCTCTTTTTTAACCCATCCCAGATAGACGGCTTTTCTGACTAAATTCTCCTTCTTGGCAACGTCAAATTTTTTATACAAATTTTGAATGTGAGTTTCTACCGTCTTTATATTTATCGAAAGATAAAAAGAAATCCCATCATTAATAAACCCGTTACAGATAAGAAATAAAACCTGCCATTCACGGTCAGTTGTATAAGTTTTAAGATTTTTTATTTCATCTAATTCTCTGATATACCTATCAACACCAGGGGAATAATATTTTTCACCTGTTTTAATTATATTTAAACCGTTTTTAAATTCTCCAATACCGTCATTAACATTGAGATAGGAATTAGCTCCATGATAAAAGAAGCGCACCACGAGACTGTCGGGAAAATTGCCAAAATTTACAACGTTGATATTTACATCAGGAAAATTTTCATGAAGCAAGCCTATCATAAAAGGCGTCACGCACGAATAAAATTCGCTGTTTATAAAAACATATTTTGGTTTTAGCTCATTCAATTTAAACGCGAGAGCGTCCCTTTCCAACGATATTGGCGTTACGTCATAAAACCCGCAATCATTAAAAACGCTTTCCAGCCATGAGAAAACTGAAGTATTACGGCTGATAAACAGCGCCCTGCCTTCCAAATTGAACCTTTACAACCTCTTACAAAATTTCTTTATTGCCGCCGTCAGTTTCTTGTAAACCCGTAGTTTCAGGAAACAAACCGCCTTCGGCTTCGTCGCCGATAACAGAGTTATTGCTGATAACGGTGTTATCACTGATAACGAAGTTATCCGCACACCCGCCGTTAATCCACTTTTCAATTTCCGAAAGACGGAAACGCACCGCCGTCTTAATCTTGCGAAAGGGAATAACCTTGTTCAGCACATACCGCCTTATAGTCTGTTCAGACAGTTTCAACATCACCGCCAGTTCCTCAGTTGTCAAATAAACTTCCATGCCGCCCCCATGCTTTTGAACACTTGTAAATTCTTTCACAGCGGAAAGAAAAAAATAATTGGATTTAGTCCAAATTTTTGTTTCCTCAATCGTCAAATAAATGTCTATATCTCCATCAACACCTGTAAATTTTCCCACGCCGAAAGGCGTAAAGATATTAGGGAAATGTCTAATTTTTGCCTTCTCATAGTTAAATAATCTGATAAACAAAAGCCAAAAGAAATACGACATTTGCGCAAATTTCGATGTTTCTTTATGGTTTTATGTTTACAGTCAGGGGATTCAGATTAATACTGTTGTTTAGTGCAATTTGTAAGATTAGTACAAAAAAAATCCCCCGTCGCCGCAGCTTCGGGGGTTCAGGTTCAAGACAGGTTTTTATGCCTGTTTTCTTTCCTCTTGCAGTACGCTGGACACAGGAAAAGAAAACACATTCGGCGGTAATCCCTTTTTTTCAGCTTCCAATGTTTGCGGTTTTTCAACAACTGGCTGTAGTAAGGCTTCCTGTATTTCTTTAGCCTTTACAAATTCAAGCGGATCAAAATGCGTGTACCGTTCAATCATTCTCTCGCTCTTGTGCGTGGTTATCGCCTGCGCCTGTTCTTTAGTCATACCGCCTTTTAACATTTCAGTATTAAAAAAATGTCTCCAAGCGTGTATGTGCAAATTACGCTCTTTAATTTCAACGTTATTAATGCCGATGTTTACCAACGCTTTCCGCAAATACATTAAGACGGTTTTCCTGCAAATGGGATTGCAACCGCCATCGGTGGAAAACAAAAAACCGTCCCCGCTTTTTTCTTTAAGCAATTTCAAATCGTCAATAAGGGAAGACGGAAGCGGTATATTGTGTTTGTCTTTCGTTTTAGTCGGTCTATAGCCGTATACATCATGTTGCATACAGACGTAAATATGATCGTCGAACAGGCAATCCCCTTTAAGCCCCAAAATCTCCGACACCCTCATTCCCGACAACGCCGCCAGTTTATTCACGGTGTAGGCAATGCGGTTATCTTCCCACACCTTGCGCCAATCCCCCACAAACAATTTTTTGAATTCAAGCGGAGTTATAATTTTTATCGTTTTACAGTTGTTTATCAGCCGTTCAACTTTGGCTGTAGGGTCGGCGTTTATAATTCCACGATCAACGGCTTCAATCATCATGGTTTTGAAAGTTCCGTAATAGTCGTTTATCGTTGTATTTTTATAATCTTGTTTTATAAGGCTGTCAAGAAACGCCTCAATTACGGCTGGGGTAATAGCGTCCATTTTCATATTCCTAAAATAAGGCAAAACAACCTTATTCAAATTCCGCTTCATGTGGTCAGAATAACTTTGCGTTAAATTAGCCCTCTTCCGTCTTTTTTTCAAGTATTCGCAATTATCCCAATCCCACCAGTTCACGGCATATTCCCCGAAGGTAGGCACGTCGTCTTTTTTCGGAAGCAAAGCCCCTTCTTTCAAGAGCCTGTTTACCATCACTCTTGCCGCTGTTTTAGTCGTTTGTCCCGTAGACCTTCCCTGCGTCCGCTCGCCGTTTTCATCGTAAGCGTAGAAATAAACAACCTTTTTCCCCGAAGGAGTAACCCTAAAATAAAAGGTAAAATCATTATGAATTTTCATAACTACCTCTTTTTGGGAATATGATGTCATTATTGATTACACATAATTCCCATAATTTTTAGCATACTTGATTAGCAACGCTAATTCTTTATGGGATAAGCATTTACGAAAACTGTTTATTTTGTATCTAAGTAAAAAGTGCAAATTCCTTTATGTTCGGTATGGTTACACTGGTAATGTTTTTATCTAGAAAAGCCTTTTCTCCAATGACGGTAATGGGATAATCTTGTATACTGGGCGGAATACGGACATCCCTTTTTGTACCAGCATATTTTGTAATTATTACCCCGCCTTTTACATTGGTATCCCAATCTACCACAAAATCACTTTCGCTGTTATATGTTATATCACTTGTATGTTTATTTTTTATGTATTGAAATAAAAAATAAGTAATAAGTAATAAGAGAAAAACTACTAACGCAATTATAAGATTGCGTTTGTGTGTTTTTCTTCTTGAGGTTGTAACTTGAGTTGGATAAGGTCTTTGTGGGAAGGAGGGTTTTAGTATTGGCTGAGGCTGTGTTTTAATTTGTGGCGTTTGTGGCAGTGTCTTGGGCGTTTCCCCTCTTAAAATTAATGCCAGCGTATCAATAACATCAGAGGCTATTTCCGCCGCTAAAAAATATTCATTTTGTAATACTCTTGCCTGCTGTTTTTTGCAAATTTCAAGTTCTTCTGTGGTGTCGATTGCTTTATGTACTCCGGCTTCAAGCGCCTGTAAAAGTAAGCGGCTTTCTTTTTTGTATTCGCCCTTTGTATAGTCAGCAAGAAACGCCTTGCATTTTGCGGGGTTGAGCAGAGCTTCCTTGCCTTGTTCGGAGATAAGTTTTTGGAGAATGTTTACAAAGCCTTTATCCATTTGTTCTGAATTCCTTTATGTAAATAACCCAAATAAAGGACAATTTTTCAGGGATTTTTTCCTGTGAAAAATGAAAAACAACGCTATTCTTATTAAGCATATAATTCATATTCCTATTAGATATTTTCAATTTTATGTTCTTATTGGGAAAATATCAATAGAACTATTGGTTATATTTATTTGTGTAATAGAGCATTATGGAAGGAAAAAATTTAAGAGCTATTTTAAGCAGCAATATTAAACTATTCCGCCGTAATCATGGCTGGTCGCAGGCTGATCTGGCAGAAAAAGCAGATATATCAATTACATTTCTTAGCAGTATTGAACGGTGTACTAAATGGCCTTATCCTGATACTTTGGTAAAAATCGCTAAAGCCTTAAAAATAGAAGAATTTGAGCTTTTTAGACAAGATAAAACTATAATTGACGATACAACGGCGCTTATTGACAGGCTTGTAACAGACATTTCAATATCTGTAAATGACTCAATAAAAAAGACTTACCGGCAATATGGCGGTAAAAGCCTTATTTAGACTGACGTAATTATTTATAAAGCGGAGACTGGCATAGCTTTTTATGTTTTGTTCTAATTTACTGAGGCGGTATATTCCTTTTTGGGGGATTTATCAGCAGTATAAGCCGTTTCCGGTTCCTGAACAAGGCAATCTTTATCATATTCCAACATTTCTTTATCGCTTATAATGCCTAAACGGTGCAAGCCTTCGGCATCCTGATGTATAACTTTTAAAGCATTACTTTGATATTTTTTCATTGCTCCTCCTTAATTTCAATTAACTCTCTTGCATTGATCGCTTTAGTAAGTTCCTTTTTTGTCATATTAAGTTTTGTCTTGGCAATTTTCTTGTAAAGACGTAATTCTTTTTGGTCAATATTATCACGATCTGCTTTTGAATATCCATACTGATAAAATGTCCGTTCCCCGCTTTTAAAAAACACGATTACACGATACCCGCCTGATTTTCCTTCGCCGGGACGGGCTAACCGCACCTTGTACACGCCGCCGCCAAGATCAGCGTCCGGCTGTTCCGCTTCAAGTTGGTTTACCGCTTCAAGTAATTCAATGTCTGCAATGCCTTCTTTATCGGCAAAACGGTTAAACCATGTATTTTTAAATACTCTCACTTATTGATAATAACACAAAACTAATTTTATGGCAAAGCTATTATCAATTATCAATGAACAATGAAAAAAATAGGAAATTTTAGGCTTTTTTTAACCGTAAATGTCTTTTATCATGCTGATTGTTTTGTTACGTTTACCTTTTATTTCGGCATTTGGAACAAAGCCGTTTTTCCGGTAGAATTCTATAACGCTTTCGTTATGTTCTATATCAGCGTCTACGGTCAGGAAACGGGCGGCAAAAAGCTGGCGGTTGCAAATACGGGCAAGAGCTAAAGCTTTATTAATCATGTATGTACCAAGCCTTTTATATTTACTTTGCGCAGGACTGGAAACGGCGAGTTTTGCCATTTTTATTGCAGGTACGGTCTTAAAAGGATAATTTAGATTATGCGTATCCTTTTCTGATACAGATAATTTTATTGCATCCGCAATGAGCGACATATAAGCGGCAATATTACCGGTAGCCCTTTCTCTTAACAGCCATGTCAATGCAATATGATCATTTTGAGAACGGAGTGCGTCATTAAACAGATAATCGTTGTATTCAGTTA
>Ga0268262_10005716_pt1 | contig 12233 bp, 12 predicted proteins | sample TergutNc150P3_FD_190354 | JGI IMG/M metagenome (GOLD analysis project Ga0268262, IMG submission 190354) | Nasutitermes corniger P3 segment gut microbial community from laboratory colony in Florida, USA - Nc150 P3 (SPAdes) (version 2) | ecosystem: Host-associated > Arthropoda: Insects >... | reverse complement strand
CGGCCGCGCACCTTGCCCTCCACCGGCGCCCCGCGCTCCGACCAGCCGTGCTCGCGGTGCAGCCATGTGTCCATCCCCGTCTCGTCCACATAGACGACCGGGCGGCCGGAGATCTTTTCCAGTTCCGCTAGATACTCGGCCACCCGCTCGGGGTTCTGCTCGCTGAACCTCTTGGTCTTCTTCTTGCGGGTGATGCCCAGCCTCGCCAGGGCCCTGCACACTGCGGACCTGCAGCACCCGAAGGCTTCCCCAATCTCGGACTGGTAGGCGTCGGGGTGTTCCGCCACGTAGGCGCGGAGCTTTTCGGGGTCGAGCTTCTTGTGCGCCCTCTGCGGCTTCCTGTTCTCCAGGCTGCCCGTCTCCTTCAGCCTCTGGACCCAGTTGTTCACGGTGTCAAGGCCGACGCTGAAAGCGTCCTTCCCCTCGCGCATTGTGTGGCCCTTTGCCAGATAGGCGATCAGTTTCTCTTTGAGGTCTTTGCTGTATGCCATGCTACCATTGCAACACTTCGCGCCGCGTTGTACAAGGGCTTTCTTGTACATATTTACAAGTCAATTGACTATATCTGGAGGAACCGCTGGCCCCGGACAAAATTGGTGTGGAAATGCGGGTCCAGCGGGTCCCGCTTCCAGCCCACCCCGTGCGCCTTGGGGCCGCGCTTCCTGACCAGGGTGTCGTCCATCATCGCCACCAGCGGGGCGCCCTCGGGCAGAGCGCCGCAGACCGCCCCCAGCGCCGGCGCGAACAGGGCGTCCCTGTCCATCCGCCCGCCGCCGAACAGCCGGTAGGCGGCCGACCAGTCCGCGAACTGCATCGCGCCGGCGCACAGCATGCCGGACACGGTGCGCCGCCCCAGCCCGGCGATGGCGCTCACCGCCAGCCGCCTGGCCCGCTCGAACACCCGGCCCTGCGAAAAGGCCGGGCGGGCCATGTCGAACAGCCGCGAGAACCCGGCGGCTACCCCCTGCGTTTTTTTTTCAGCAGCGCGGGCGGCGGGCTCCTGCGCTCCAGCGCCAGCAGGCCCTTGCTCTCTATGTGCCACTCCACCTCCTCCCCCTTCTCGAAGTCCATCGCCTGGGCTATGGCGAAGGGCAGGTTGACGTACCACTGCTCGTTGCGCTCGCGCCTTATCACCTGCACTTTCGTGGGGCACCCCATCAGGGCCTCCTTTCTGTTCTAGTCCATAGACTAGAACAGAAAGGGCGCAAAATCAAGAGGAAAAATTATGCGGCGTATGCATACTAGTAAAAGGCCAAAGTCGAGCAAGTTGCGTTCATCTGAACGCAACTTGGTATAAGAACACGAACTTTAAGAGATTTACAACTGGCACTTTTATCTATACTTGACTTCCATCCCAAAAAAGTCTAGCCTATTCATCTAGCCTGATCCCCCGGAGGCGAAAATGATGACCCGATGGGCTATCCAAGACGCCAAAAATCAATTTTCAAAAGTTGTTGACACTGCACTGAGGGGAACCCCCCAAGTAGTGACACGAAGAGGCGTCCCTGTCGCCGTGGTGCTCTCTGCCGACCAATACAGCCTTTTAACCAAAAAAGAAAAAACCGACGGCGGCTTTGCCCGATTCCTGCTGTCCATGCCCACGGAGGCGAATGATTCTGATGCAGGTGGCGTCGAACATTCTGCGCTTGAACTCAGAGAGGTTGAGTTCTGATGTATCTTCTAGACACAATGGTCTTGTCTGAACTGCGAAAGAAAGAGCGTAACCCAAACGTGGCGGCTTGGCTCTCAGGCAGGGCCGATGGAGAGCTTTTTATCAATGTGGTCAGCGTTGGCGAGATAGCCAAGGGAATAGCGCAGAAAGACAAACAGGACAAGGTGTTTGCCGGAACACTGAGGCAGTGGCTGGACAAACTGCTGCTGCTCTATGGCGACAGGATACTTCCGGTGGACGTCTCCATTGCCAAAAGATGGGGAGAGATGAGCGCACAGGCAAATTACTCTGGCGCAGATGTGCTGCTCGCCGCCACAGCGATTGAACATGGTCTAAGCGTGGTCACGCGCAACGTAAAACACTTCAAGGCATTAGGAGCAAAAATCATAAATCCGTGGGGATGACTCCGCAACAAACATCCAGCGGTGTGCCACGAATTGCGCCGCACAGCGGCAGGGTAGCTGGTATCATCTAGTATTGAGGAAATTTCATGTTCGGCAAGGTTCAAAACATTCATTTCGTGGGCGTCGGCGGCATAGGGATGTCGGGGATAGCGGAAGTACTCATCAACTTGGGCTTCAGCGTAAGTGGATCGGACGTCAAGTCGGGCCCAGTGACAGAAAGGCTTTCCCAGTTGGGCGCAAAAATCCGCATAGGGCACGATGCAAGCTGCGTAGCCGAGGCCCATGTGGTAGTGGTCTCCAGCGCAGTGAAGCCAGACAACCCAGAAGTGCAGGCGGCCCATGAAGCCAAGGTGCCAGTGATACCTCGTGGCGAAATGTTGGCCGAGCTGATGCGGATGAAAGAAGGCATAGCCGTCGCTGGCTCCCACGGCAAGACCACCACCACGAGCATGATAGCCCACATCCTCAGCGATGGGGGGCTAGACCCCACCATCGTCGTCGGCGGCAAACTGGGCATATTGGGCTCCAACGCAAAACTGGGCAAGGGTCCCACGCTGGTGGCCGAGGCCGACGAATCCGATGGCAGCTTTTTGCTTCTCAGCCCCACATTCGCCGTAGTCACCAACATTGACCGCGAACACCTAGACCACTACAAAGACTTGGGCGAAATAAAAGAAGCGTTTGTCGCCTTTGCCAACAAGGTTCCCTTTTACGGCTGCGCCTTGGTCTGCATGGACTGCCCCAGCGTTGCCTCTATCCGCCCCCAATTGCGCCGCCAAGTGAGAACCTATGGCACCACCCCCCAAGTAGATATACAGGCCCGCAACATAAAGCAGGACGGCACCCGCACATACTTTGGCGTCAGGGCATTCGGGCAGGATTTGGGCGCGTTTGCCCTAAACGTGCCTGGCCGCCACATGGTGCTAAACGCCTTGGCCGCGATAGGCATGGGGCTGGAGATGGGCGTCGAAGCGGAAGCCATACGCACCTCTCTAAAAGAGTTTTCGGGCGCCGAGCGAAGGTTCACCCTCAAAGGCGAAAGACAAGGCGTCACGGTGGTTGACGACTACGGCCACCACCCAACAGAGATAGCCGCAACGCTGGCCGGAGCGCGGGCGGGCTTCCCCGACCGCCGCATAGTCGTCGCCTTCCAGCCGCACCGCTACACTAGGACAAAGGCCCTGATAGAGGAATTTGCCAGCGCGTTTTTCGAGGCCGACGTAGTGGTGATAAGCGACATATACCCCGCCAGCGAAGCCCCAATCCCCGGCCTGACGGGCCAGACGCTGGTTGACGCATTGCGCTCCGTTGGACAAAGGGAAGTCCACTACGTCCCCGAAATCCACGACATGCCAAAGGCCCTGCTGGGGCTAACACAGCCAAAGGACATGCTTATCACATTCGGCGCCGGCAGCATAACGCAAGTGGGCCCGGCCTTTCTTGCGCTGTGAGTGGTGGGAATGGGGACGAGGTGTAAGGCTAGGAAAGAATTGATGCGAGCTTTGCCTACGACTTTCAATGATAATCAGCGCTAGCAGGCGGACGGACATTCCATCGCAATTCCCCGATTGGTTCTTCAACAGGATCACCGCGGGCTTTGCCTTGGTGCGAAATCCTTTTGATCGTTGCCAAGTGAGCAAGGTGCTGCTTTCGCCCGATGTGGTTGACGCAATAGTTTTTTGGACAAAAAACCCTGCCCCGATGCTGGCTAGGCTGGGCGAACTAAAAGACTACATGCACTACTTTCAGTTCACGATAACCCCGTACGGCAGCGATGCGGAGCCAAACCTGCCGTCCAAGGAAGATGAAATATTGCCTACGTTCAAGAGGCTGTCAGATGCAATTGGGCCTGACAGGGTGATATGGAGGTACGACCCCATACTCCTCAATCACAAATACACGCTGGATTTCCATATAGGCACTTTTGGCAAAATAGCGAATGAGCTGCGCGGCTACACGAAAAGGTCAACCATCAGCTTTATTGACGTTGGCTACCGTATGGTCAAGCGCAACATGAGGGAGCTAAAGAGCATACCGCCAGAAACGCAAATCGAGCTTGCCTCAAAATTGGCGGAGATAGCCCGCAACAATGGCATGGCCATTGACACCTGCGCCGAAAAAATAGACTTGCAGCACTTTGGCGTAGAGCATGCACGCTGCATAGACGACAAGCTGCTGGAAAGGCTGCTGGGACGCAACCTGCATTTAGGCAAGGACAAAACGCAGCGCACAGAGTGCGAATGCGTCACAAGCGTTGACATAGGCGCGTATGACACATGCAAAAATGGCTGCCTGTACTGCTATGCAAACCTCCGCCGAAACAGCTTGGGCGATAACGCCGCAGAACACGACCCACTTTCGCCCTTCATACTGGGGAACGTATGCAACGGAGACAGAGTGACAGTCAGAGGCTAGGTGCCAGTCTGCGGATTGACAATCAAGCACCGGACGGTCAATCTTCCCGCTTGAAAAGCCTCACCCAAAGTCATCTTCAACATTGGTGGTCCCTCCGGGACTCGAACCCGGGGCCCACTGATTAAGAGTCAGTTGCTCTAACCAACTGAGCTAAGGGACCGCTTATCAGTATATACTTTTTGCGTAGAAAATCAAGAGAGAATGTTGATACATGATTTGTGCGGATCGGCTAGGAAGCGCAATTAGCTGTGAATCGCGCTAGAAAGATGGCATCTTCATCACTTCCCGGACTTCCGCCATAGTGGAACTGGCTACTGCCCTAGCGCGCTCCGCGCCATTTTGCAGGACGGCCACCAGATTTGGGGTGTTGGCCAAATTGCCCTCGATGCGCTCCCTGAGCGGCTCGATGCGCTCTATTAACTTTTCGGCCAAACGCTTTTTGCAGTCAAAGCAGCCGATGCCGGCCTTGGGGCACTGCTCTGCTATGTCGGCCGCTGTTTCGCTGGCGCTGAACAGTTTGTGGAATGTGTACGTAGTGCATATTTCGGGGTTACCTGGGTCGGATTTTCGCATCCTCGCGGTGTCCGACGCCAACTGGCGGGTGCATTTTTGCATAATTACATCCGGCGCGTCCCGCAAGTATATGGCGTTTTCGTATGTCTTTGACATCTTGCGCCCATCAATGCCAGGCACTTTGGCCGCCTGCGTCAGCACTGCCTGACATTCGGGAAACACTTCCTTTTGGTAAAGAAAGTTGAAGCGCCGCACGATTTCCCTCGACAGTTCGAGGTGGTGCAACTGGTCTTCGCCCACAGGCACTTTGTGGGCTTTGTAAATCAAAATGTCCGCCGCCTGGAGTATGGGGTAGCCCAAGAAGCCATAGCTGCCAAGGTCTGCGCTGCTGTTTTGCAGTTTGTCCTTGTACGTGGGCACCCTCTCCACCCACGAGAGCGGCGTGACCATGCTGAAGAGCAAGTGCAGCTCGGCGTGCTCTTTCACTTGGCTCTGGGCGAATAGTGTAGATTTATCGGGGTTCAGCCCGGCGGCCAAAAAGGTGGCGGCAACTTCAAAAATGGCTGGCATGATTGACTCTGTGTTGTCGAACTTAGAGGTAAGCGCATGCCAGTCGGCGATCATGTAATAGGAATAGAAGCCCTCTTGCAGCTTGACGTAGTTTTCGATGGCCCCCACCAAGTTGCCAAGGTGCAGCGAGCCAGAAGGCTGCACACCCGATAGTATTGTCTGCATGTGTCAAACTCCCAAAAATATCTGCGCCAAAGGGAAAATGTAGTACTTGATCGCTGCACGGAATATTGGCTCCAGCAAATATTTTATCCAGCCGACAAAGAATAGCACCAGCACCAAGATGGCAAGCGTGGGCTGCACCCTGTCGAAGGCGGGAACCATCTTCCAAGGCAGGAAGCCCCGCATTATGCTTGCCCCATCTAGGGGGCCGAAGGGCAGCAGGTTAAAGATGGCAAGGCCGATGTTGATGATTACCATTTTGCCGAGAAGCGACAGCATAAAAGGCAGGCCGATGTTTGCACCCGCCCCTTGAGTAAGCAACTCCGTTGGCTTAAACACTGCGTCGAAAAACACTTCCAATGCTTGGACGGGGTGGGTAAGGCCAAGGCTGTCCGCAAAAATGCGTATGACCATCGCCAATAGCGGAATACATAGTAGCGACAGCAGCAGGTTGGACACGGGCCCTGCCCCTGCGACAATGGCCATGCCAGTCCTTTGGGTAAACTTTCTGGTCAAGTTGCGTGGATCCACTGGCACCGGCTTGGCCCACCCCAAGACCCGCCAGCCAGTGAACATGCCCAAGAGGGGAAGCACCAGCGTACCCAACAAATCTATGTGGGGCAGCGGGTTCAGCGTCATCCGCCCAAGCCGCTTGGCGGTGTCGTCCTCCAGCCAATATGCAGACGCGGCATGCGCGGACTCGTGTACGCTGAGGCTAAACAGCAGCGCTAAGTATGTCACCGCTATGGTTTGTATTTGAATGTTTGCAAGCACGATTTCTCCAATAGCGGGCCGTGGCGGCCATTTGCGTCATTTTGCCGCCCTGTGCCTACCGATCAAGTAATTTCAGAACTCCATCTTAGCCATAGACAGAGCAATGTTTTGCCCTGTCACAGTGCAATTTGTCAACTAAATAACAATTTTCTCATGTATCAGGTCGTTCTCTCTAAAACGGCCCCAGCGCAGGGGGTTGCAATCAATCGTCCTGTACTTGCCAAAAACAACCAGCTCGGCAAGGCAAAGCCCGGCGGCGGGGCTTTCCATGGCGCCGTGGCCCGAATAGCCCACCTGCAGCAGCAGCCCAGGATATTCCTCGTGCCAGCCCAAAATGGCATTGTGGTCTGCCGTCACTGTGTCATAGTGGTTCGCCCAGCCGCTCTTTAGCTTGCACACTGCGGTGTTGGGCATGCGTTCCTGCATGGGGAGATTTACTTCTTGAATGTAGTAGTCGGTTTCAAATTCTGTGTCAAAGGTTTCGGGCGAATCGTTTTTGGCCTTGCCAATCATCAAGTTTCCGGCTTCTTCCTTGAAGTAGATGCCTTGGTCAATTATGGTCATTGGGATGTCCATCCACCTTGGGTCGTGGTCTGGAAAGTCCGTGATGAACAGCATGCGCTTTTGGCAGATGATGGGCATCCTGTGCTCGAGGGGGACGCCGCTCCTTTCAAGAAGCTGGTTGGTCCAAGGCCCGGAGCAGAGCGCCACGGCTCCCCCCGTAACAGTCTCTTCTGCCCCGGAGGCGTCTTTCAGCACGACGCCAGTGACCTTATGGCCTTCGCCGAACACTATCTTTGCCACTTCCGTGCGAAGCTGCACCACGGGCTTGTTGGCAAAGGTGGCCGCTTTTTCAAAGAAGCCAACGGCGGCCTGGCTGGGGTCGAACGCGCCGCAGTCGTTGCCAAACACGCCGCCAACGATAGGCTCGAATTCAAGGAGTTCCGCAACCTCTGGATCAACGTGGTCTATCCCGCACTTTAGGCCTGGTATCTTGGCCTCTATCTGCTCGGGCTTCCAAAGTTCAAAGTTCACGCCATTGTCCGCCCAAATCTTGGCGGCCTCTGGAATGCGCCGCCATGCTTCTTCATAGTAGGTGAATAGGTAGCCAGTCTGCTTAAAGCCACAGCTCACGCCCATCTCGTCCTTGTAGCCCTTTAGTATCTCGATGCCCTTGGAGCATAGCTGCTGGTTGATTGAGGTAGTCCACAAGTTGCGGAACCCCCCCGCGCTATGCGCCGACGCCCCTTGCGCCACTGCGTCTAACCTATCTATGACCAAGAGGGAACCATTGAACCCATGCTTCAATAGGTTGTAGATCAAAGAGCCAGAGCCTATCCCCGCCCCGACAACTATTAAATCGAATGTTCGCATTCAGCCGCCTCCTAAAAAGGACTTACCCAGCGCCATAACCATTTAATGATATAGCCATTACCTCGATTAGCCAAGACAAACCGACCCTGATGCACTTCGACGCAGCCCAGCCAATTGCCGCTCGCGGCGCCAATGAATGAGTTTTTTGTCAACTGGCATTAAAATCAATTATGGGGAATACGACATGATCAAGCTAAATGGCGAAAATCTTAGTGCCGGGCAACTGGCGGCAATCGCAGGTGGCGAAAAAGTTACACTGGACGAAGCGGCGATGGCCAAGGTCTTGGCAAACCGCGCCGTCATTGACCGCATCTTAGAAGAAAAGAGGGTGGTCTATGGCATCAACACAGGCTTTGGGCAGTTCGCAACGGTGGTGATACCAGAAGGCCAGTTAGCCGAACTTCAGCTCAACTTAGTCCGCAGCCATGCGGCTGGCGTAGGCCAGCCTTTGACTCCCATGCAAACCCGCGCCCTCATGGCGGCCAGGATAAACTGCCTGCTAAAGGCACATTCGGGCATCCGCTGCGAGCCCATTCAGTTGCTGGCGGATTGCCTAAATAGCGGCGTTGCGCCTGTCATACCCAGCCAGGGCAGCGTCGGTGCCTCTGGCGACTTGGCCCCCTTGGCCCACATGGCTCTTCTGCTGGTGGGAGAAGGCCGTGCCTGGGATGGCGATGCACAGATACCAGGGGGCCAAGCGCTGACCAAGGCAAAACTAAAACCCATCCAGTTGCAACCCAAAGAGGGCCTTGCGCTAATCAATGGGACGCAGATGATAACGTCATTGGGCTGCCTGGCGCTGGACAAGCTGCGATGGCTGGCACCGCTGGCCGATGAGATAGCGGCCCTCAGCCTAGAGGCACTGCAAGGCACCAGGGCGGCATTCGATGAGCGCATCCACTTGGCAAGGCCCCACCCCGGGCAGTTGGAAGCCGCCGCGCATCTAAGGCAAATTCTTGGCGAGACCAGCGAAATAGCCGAAAGCCACAAAGACTGCGACCGCGTGCAAGACGCATATTCACTGCGCTGCATGCCCCAAGTGCATGGCGTGTGCAGGGACGCGCTGAAGTTTGCTGGCGAAATACTGGAGCGCGAGCTGAATAGCGCCACGGACAACCCGATGATTTTTACTGAAACGCAGGAAAGCCGCAGCGGGGGCAACTTCCACGGCCAGTACCCAGCCTTTGCTTGCGACGTGCTGGCCATAGCCGCCTGCGACCTAGCCAGCATTTCAGAGCGGCGCCAAGAGCGGCTGGTCAATCCAGCATACTCCGGCCTCCCTGCCTTTTTGTGCCAGAATGGCGGCCTAGAGAGTGGCTTTATGATGGCCCACGTCACCAGTGCCGCCTTGGTGAGCGAAATGAAGGGCCTGGCCGCCCCCGCTTGCGTGGACACTATCCCGACCAGCGCGGGCAAGGAAGACCACGTAAGCATGGGGCCCATATCCGCCAGAAAATTGGTCCGCTCTGTTGACGCATTGGAACAAGTGCTGGCACTGGAGGCAAGAATGGCCTTAGAGGGGGTACGGATTCTGGGCAAAAAACCGGCTTCGGGCCTGACTGGGCTGATGGACGCGCTGTGCAACGCTTGCCCGCCTTGGCGCGACCGCGCCATGCACGAGGAAATCGAGGCTGCGGTTCGGGCACTTAGAAAATACGCGAATGGCAAATAATTTGCAGTTCAAATATTTTTGGGAAACCGCACATTGAAGCCCACAATTTACAATCCTGTATTGTTCCTTGCCCTCTTGGCTGCACTGCCCGGGCACGTCCAAGCCCTTGGCGCCCAAACCAAGACGGACGCCATACAGACTGAACTGCCCGAATTTTCGGCAAACCCCGACGTTGCCGATTTCATTGTGTCCATGTCCGCCAAGCATGGCATGGATGGCGAATATTTGGCAGGACTCTTTGCCAGCATCAGGCCAAACATGCGTGTACTCGCGCTATTTGCGCCAAGCCCGCACAAAACGCCTTCGCCGCCCTCTTGGAAGAGGTACAGCACCCAATTCCTCAGCAAGGCGCGCATTGATGCTGGTGCCACATTCTGGGCGCAAAACAAAGAGGCGCTGGACAGGGCCTTCCAGCAATTCGGCGTCCCACAAGAAATAATCATCGCCATCATCGGGGTGGAAACCTACTATGGAAGGCACACTGGCAATTTTGGCGTGATGGAGGCATTGGCAACGCTTGCTTTCCACGAGCCGAGGCGCGCCGATTTTTTTAGGGGCGAGCTAGAGCATTTTCTGCTGCTGGCCCGCGAAAATGGCTTTGAACCCTTGAGAACCAAAGGCTCGTACGCCGGGGCCATAGGCGTTCCGCAGTTCATGCCAGGCAGTTGGAGAAAGTTCGCAATAGACTTTGACGGAGATGGCACCATTGACCTAGAAAATAGCGTCACCGACTCCATTGGCAGCATCGCCAACTACCTGAACATGCACGGCTGGCAAAAGGGCGAACCCATAGCCCACAAAATTAAGCTGCGCGGCAAGCCCAAGGCAGAGTGGGCCAGTGCTGGAATGTTGCCCAGCTTGAACTCAAAGGAATTGGCCGACCAAGGCGTACCCGTACCAAAAGACGCGCCCGACCTTGCCACCTTCATATCGCTCCCTACGCCCGGCCAGCCAACCGAGCATTGGCTGGGGTATGGCAACTACTACTCCATAACTAGGTACAACAGGTCAACCTTTTACTCTATGTCAGTTGTCAGGCTGGCTATGGCTATAAAAAATCAAAAGGGGCGATAGCCAAAAAAGGGCCGGGCTTGTCACGGCACTCGGCCAAACGACTTATGGCTGCTCCTTCCGGCCTGACCAGGTTCGCCGCCGTCCGATGCATGAGGCCCGGCTTGCTATTAAGAATAATCTAATTTGGGCATCAACGCCACACATTGCGGCAACAATGCCCACAAAAATGCTGACTCGGAAAAGATATAGTCTTTATTTTCAATATTTATATGTTGGCACCCCTTTTGCTGTTACTCTTCCGAGGAAGTTGAGTTATGGCAAGGCCAGCGACAGTCAGGACGACAGCGGAACCCTTCGAGGTGAATGGTTTGGGGCTGCACAGCAATAGAGCATGCGCCGTCAGGGTGAATCCGTCCGGGGAAGGGGGCATAGTATTCATCCACTCCCCCTCTAGCGTCGCAATTCCCGCCAAGGCGGAATTTGTCGGCGATCTGTCGCTGGCCACCACTCTGGCAAAGGACGGCGCGCGCTTGCAGACCGTAGAACACATTCTGGCCGCGCTTTATGGGCTGGGCATAGACCACGCGACTGTCGAAGTGGATGGGGACGAGCTGCCCATATTGGACGGCAGCGCCTTGCCTTGGGTAAGGGCCATCAGCGAAGCCGGACTCAGAGACCTGCCAGAGCCAAAAACATACATCAAAGTTCTGCGCCCTGTCCAAATGCAAGACGGGGACAAACTGATGCGGGCCACGCCGCTGGACTCCCTGATGCTCAACTGCACCATAGACTTCCCCATACCATCCATAGGGCGCCAATCATTAGAACTAGATATAACACCTAACAAATTTAGGCTGGAACTGGCTCCCGCCCGCACATTCTGCCTGAAATCAGAAATTGACTACATGCACAGCCGAGGCCTGGCGCTGGGCGGCAGCCTAGACAATGCCGTCGTTTACGACTCTGACGGATGCCTAAATGAAAACCTGCGCTTTGATAATGAACCAGTCCGCCACAAAATGCTGGACTTGGTCGGCGACTTGGCGCTGCTGGGTGCCCCCCTGCTGGCTAGAATAGACGCACACGCAGCCGGCCACGCCATGCACGTTGCGTTTGTAAGGAAGCTGATTGCCGAAACGGACGCTTGGGTTATGGTAGAGGCCCCGCCAAGCAGCGGACGCGGCCCCACTATACCCGCTAGGCCCCTGCTCCGCCCTGGTTTCGCTAAGGGCTTGACGGCAGTCTAGCGCCCCCAATTTGGCATTGGTTCCGAGGCGGGCTTCTCAGGCGGAAACAATGCTCCGCTCAGCACCAGGCCCCCCAGCCCGCAATAAAAAAACATCGCGGCGAGAATGGCGGCGGTCGGAGGCAAAATGTCCATGCCAGTAAAGTCCGCCAACGTGTTGCAAAGACCCCAGTTGGAGTCTCGCGTATTCGGAGCGCAGCGCAGAATACCGAGAGGCCGCCTACTTGGTTGTCCCTGGCCCCTGCCCCCCGCCCCCTTCGCCGCGCCTGCGCGGCGGCGTACATGCGCGGGCCCCCTCCATGCTAGGGGGCCCGGTTGGTGTTGACGCCGCGGCGACCTGCTTTCCCGCCAATGTCCTTGGCAGTATCATCGGCCCTCTGAGTCTTAACTGCCGTGTTCGGGATGGGAACGGGTGTG
>Ga0268262_10005715_pt1 | contig 12233 bp, 17 predicted proteins | sample TergutNc150P3_FD_190354 | JGI IMG/M metagenome (GOLD analysis project Ga0268262, IMG submission 190354) | Nasutitermes corniger P3 segment gut microbial community from laboratory colony in Florida, USA - Nc150 P3 (SPAdes) (version 2) | ecosystem: Host-associated > Arthropoda: Insects >... | reverse complement strand
GTCCGTAAACTGGATTAAACCGTTTTTGAATTCGTTAATCCTCAAAAAAACAGACTCGTCTCCGATTGCTTCACGCATTTAGTATCCCCCCTTCTCCAAAGTTTTAGCGTACATCTTGAATTGAAACCGTAATAAATCAAAAGCGTTTTCTTTAGTAACTTGCGGCAACTCATCAGAACAACGCAAAAACATTTCATATAACAAGGTCAACGCCCCCGGTTTTTTTGCAAATTCTTTATTTTGAAAAAAAGCGCAAGCACGATATTCGTCATAAGGCATTTCAATCTTTTTAAACCTGTACCACAACATTAAATCGTTAGCCCATTCAATTTCATGTGCGGCATATTCTTCAAGTATTTTTTGCTGTTTGCGGACATTATATTTATACCGTTCTTCCGGCGTTCTTCTTTTCATTTTCCTTCATTCCAAACATAAACCTTCGCTGCTTCCCCTGCCGCCGTTCTGCCGTCCCCAAAAGTAACAAACGCCCAAAAAACCCACCAGCCCGAAACATCAATTTCCCCCTCTATACACTCATGGAAAATCACATCATTTTCCGTATTATTAACAGCAGCGGCAAATTCTCCTGTCCTTCCGTCAGGCTTTCTGTATTTAATAACTACCGATAAAACCCCCTCTAAATCACAAAAAGTCTTAACCGTTATACGCAACGCAGATTGATACTTAAATATTTTCATTTTCTTTTTCCTTTATTAATTTATCCTGCTTTCTATGACAATCTCTCTCACAATACAAGACTTAATTTTCAACTCCGCTTTCGCAATCAAAAATCTGTTTAAAATGTAATCACCAATAAAAAACTTAGTTAAAATATTGACAAACAAAAACAAAGTTCTGAACAAAACCCCAACCGCACAAACTGTATCAGTAATATTTACAAAATAAATCCTTCCCGCTTTTACATCGCTTGTTATATTCAAACTTTCAAATAACCCAATAAATATTTCCCTAAACTGTTTTAAGTTATCATTAACATTTAATGCTTCAAATATTTTACGAAAAAACAAAACCGGAGAAGAAACATTGTCAAAACATTTTATTGCTTCCTGAACATTCCTATACATTGCTTGAAATTTATTAATTGCTGTATCCGCTTGTACTGTTTGCGTAGTTAAACGTTTATATTCTACTGTCTTTCTCCTGTTATCAGTTAAACTTATTCCCTGCGTAATTGTCCTGACATAATTTTGTCCCGATGAATATGTAAAATACATTGACAACCTGAAATTTTGATACCAGTTCGGATCAACAATCGGGTAAGTGTTTGGAATATTATGGTTACTGTAATTCCATTCTTCACAGTAGCATTTTGCCCCATAATCGAAACGGGCATACCATATATCCTCAACAAAAACACCAAACCATATATATACACCGCTTGCAATATTTCCATTGCTTCTGAAAGCGCCTGACCGCCAGCCGGCAGGCTTTCCGTTCCTAACTCTGAAATCAATCAACTCTTCATTGGCGGATTTCCTTGTTAAAGGTTTGTTACTGTTATCTGAATATAAAACAGGCCGTCCTCCGGCGCTTCCGTCATCGGCATTTGTGTAAATATAGGCAGTACAATTTCCGTTAATCGCATCCGTTACTAAAAACCTGTTTACAGGTATCAGAATTTCAAACATCAGCGGAGAAAAAGGTTCCGGCGGATCAGCGTCCCATTTGTATTGGCTTCCCACCGTATTAGTCCCGATAGTAGGATCAACAATAACAGGATATTCCGCTTCGCCTAACCAACATTCGGGAATGGTTATGCGCAGTTCATTTCCTGTAACCGATAAATCCCCCCAGCACCGCCGCCCTCTTGAGTCAATTATTTCCGGTTTGTGAATATGGCAAAGTTTTCCTGTTCCTTCCCCAAGCAGCGTTTCTTTTTTGTAAACAGCGTAAGACCCCGCAAGCAAAGGTTCTTTCAAAAAATCAGGCTGCCGCAAAAAATCAAAGTTATCCGCCCCTTCCATTCGCAAAGAAATAACATTACTGTCAGGTTCTTTCTCCAGAATGCAGTCATACTCAAAAGCGGTATCACCTAATAAAGTAAACCTGTGAGACTTCCGCTGCCCTTTATACAAAACCTGCCGTTTATCACCCCGCAATGTAAACCCTTCATCATCAAGAGGAACAAACCGCAACCGCCCATTATCGCCCCAACGAAATAAACACCATTCAGGTATTTTTTTATTTAGCGCAACAGTCAATGGGAAATCAGTCATAGATTGTTTAAAACAAATTCTATCCTTCATTTTTTATTTTTCTCTCTTATTTGCTCATTGCTCATTGTTCTCTGCTAATTGCTCTCTGTTCACTGTCCCAATATTGTTACTTCCCAGACAATTTGCACCGTATCGCTAGCCGTAACATTAACAGACGGCGTAATTTGAGCGTAAGCCAGACAATTAGCTTCACTTCCGTTTCCGTTCAATAAACACGCCTCATTAATACCGTTTGCGTTTAAAGTTCCTGTAGAAAATGTAGCTCTGTAAGTCAGAATAGTATCTCCTGTATTACCCCACGCCGCATTTAACACCGGAAAACTAGCGTCTAACGCCTTCATATCTCCGGTCGGAGTATTGCACCTTGTGTTTGTTTTCGTGCTGTTACCTGTCCAACCGGTTCCAACCTGAATGAAACCCGATGAACTTGTAACCTTCGTTTTAGTAGGAGAAGCTAAAAGAGCGTCAGCAATTAAAGCGTCTCCTTCCCTTGTAACAACATTGTGAAATTCCTGTACCATAAATATCCCTTGCATCCCAAACAACCGCCGCAGGCATCCCGGACTTCTCCGTTTCAATTTTCCGTTACAATCAAAAACCTGAATTGTTACCTTCCCACAAATTTTAATCCTGTCCCTCATTTAGTTACCCCTATTAAAATAATTCCGGTTGTAAAACCTGATAAAAAAGTAATAATGCCTGTTAAAACCGCTGTCTTAATTTTTGAATTTTTAACCGCTTCCGCTTCCAATCTCCAGCGTTGCGCTTCGTGTAATACTTCAGCTTCTCTCTCAATACTTGCCAGCGTAGCCGCCTTCGCTGCCTCTCCTGCCGCTTGCTCTATCGCTTCCAACGCCGCTTCCGAAATTTCGTTAATCAGCAGCTCTACTTCTAAATCTGTGTAAAATTTCGTCCCGCTTTCGTTCAAATTCTGCGGCAGCTCCGTCAGCGGCTCTGCGAACATTGGGAATTTCCAGAAACTCATCAGGATCACGATTGCTATAATCTTCCCGCAATTCCTCAATCTCAATCTGTTTTTCCGCATAATCAATCAACTCCTTATTTTTGTAATTTGAAATAACAATCCAAATCACAAATGAAAATATAATTACTGTGGCAATAACGCCCGCAATAAATCCTTTGCCAAAATCTGTAAATTTATTCATTGTCTATATCCTTCCATTTAGAAATAACTTTAAGCCCGACAATCCCAAACAGGACAATAACTAAAACGCAAAACCAAATCCAATCACGTATTAAACCTTTAATGAGTAACCAAGTAGCAACAAGCAAACAAAGCGGCTTAAACCCAATAATTTTAGACGGCATAGACAAAATCCGTTTCCCCAAAACAATAAAAAGTTCTGTCCACGAATGTTCCCAAGAAGCCTTATCAGAAAAATCAATATCATTGTCTTTCATTGTTTTTTCCTCATGCCGTCATATCCTCAAATTCAACGCACAACTTTTTAGTCAGCCAGTACGTTTCTTTGCGGTTTACCTTTTTCTTTGTTTCAGAGCAAAAACACAACCTGCATTTATCCGTAGACTTCGCCGACACCTTGCAATTTAGGCAATCCAAACAAGTTTTCTTTGTTTCCATATCAAGCGCCTATCTCAAAAAAATCTTTGAATTCTTTATCAAGGTCATAAACCGTTTTCTTTTCTCCCGCCAGCCTTGCCAACGCATCACGGTCAAGCCCACGAACATATACCTCATACCCCTCTCGTTGAAACCAGTTTGAAACTTCAGTAATATGCTTCACCCTTGCGTAAGGTTCCTGTGAATTGAGAATAATACCGTCATCAATAAACCCCGCAATATGTGTGGCGGTTCCGGCGGATACATAAGTATCCCCATGCTTCTTATCTTTTTTTGTTACATAGAACACAGCCCGAATATCGCCGTTTCTTGGATTTATTTTCGTAAATACACGCTTTAGCAAATCGTCAGCGGTAGTCCTGATTAAAAGCCCCGTTGCCGCATATAACGCCATGCACACCGCCCCCGAACAATCGGACGAAACAGGATTTTCTTTTCCCCACCCGTAAGGCGAACCGTATTGCAACAAAAGAAAATAAACAAACTTGTCATGTTCATTCATTTTCTCAAATTGCGCCTTTTCGTTTTTCATTAAGTTTTCCCACTTAATCATCATTTACCCCACTTGAAAAAATTGACGATAATAGAAATCGCCAACGCCGCCCCTGAAATAAAAACTGCAATAATTGAAATTCGCTCTTTGCCACGTTCTCCTTCCTTCCTTTCGAGCTTCTCAACCCGCCCGATAACGTGTTCTTTAAATTCCTTCATCTCCCCTTTCAGTTCTTTCATCTCAGCTAATGTTTCAACCATCAACCGCCTGTCCTCAATTGTCATAAAATCCCCCTTTCTTTTTCTCAATTTTTTATTTGTAATTTTTTCATTGTTCCCTAATCCTAAAAGCAGCGACAAACGCTTTATCTTTCCGGTAACGTAACGAGAAGGCATTTATCACTCCTATTATTTCTTCTTTTTTATTTATTATTTTTACTTTTGCTCCCACCCTTGCGTTAAACAAAGCCCTATGTGTCTTAACAGTAAACTCCCGCCTGTTCTGTAAACGTTCTTCAAGCTCCCGAATAACCCAGTCTTCATATTGCGTAACCGTTGCATTTCCACGTTGTATTTCATATTCAGAAAAATAAGTCCCTGTAACGTTAAGCGCAACAGTTCCGTATTGATTAACAGCGTCAATATCCCTAACAAAGCAGGAACGGTTTAGCTCCAAAATAATCGGTCTGCCATAAATTGAAGCCCTGTATAAATCGCCGTCATTTTCTTTTTGTAATGTAAGAACAGCCTTATCGTGATTAGTAGTAACATCATAATGCGCATACGAAAAAGCCCCGCCGTCAAAATCAAGCCTGTTTTCCGCTTCCTCTTGCGTATCTATTTCATCAGCGAAAATAACATTGCGTTCTTTACCGTCAGCGTCTTTAATCTTGTATTTAGCTTCATATTTACCCGCTTCAATTTCACGTACCAGCGGATATTTAAAAGGGTAATGCGCCTGTAAAAACTCATCATAAAAAACAGGGCTATCGTCATAATGCCAAATCTCCTGTTTCTCAAGCGAGACAGGCATATTAACTTTAAGCCGCACCGTATTCCGATACAGTTCCGCTTTTTCCCATTTCCGCAGATAAAAAATATCCTCTCCGAAAAAATTATGCGCAATTTCCTCATTAAGTAACTGTTCGGACTGGTAAGGAGAATGTGCGAACACAAGAGGTTTTTCAATAGGACATTCCAAATGACAGCGGTAAGCCGTAGCCATGCTGGATAGTTCCGCCCAAATATTCTTTGTCAGTTTCACATAAGGAAGCGTTACAGGAATAGTAGAACAGTCAATATCATTAACACCCAACCCCGCACGCTGCGCTATACCATGCACTAAAGATTTTTCAGGCTTAGTCTTATCGCATACAACTGAATAAGTAAAAACTGCGGGAGCCGTCCAATCCCTTGTTTCGTCAGTCTTGCGCAGTTTATAAGACAAATCCCGCAGCCCGATAAACGCAAACCTCTTTCGTCCCGGCCCCCGCACATCTTGAATCCCCCTGTCATCAACATAAAAAACAAACCGTAAAAAATAAGCTAATCCCTCTCCCATAGAAAAATAAATCCGTACTTCCGAACCAACCCCGCCCCCATTGTTCATTGTTAATTGCTCATTGTTATTTGCAATTAGTATTTCCCCTCTCGATGAAGTCCCCCCCGCCGCTTCCTTTAAACCGTAAAAATCAGCCTCAATAATATCCTTCTCAAAAACACTTTCAAAATGCCCACCAACCTGAATATCAATTTTTACCCGAATAGGTTTATCACCTGCGGCAATCGCTTCTTGTAATGCGCCGTCAATTTCATAGAATTTCATACTATTTGATCTCCGTTTGAAGTAAAAACTTCAGTCTTAACAGAACCAAAAACATAATACCGAAGCGGACCAATAACAGCGTCAGAAGTTTCAACTTCCGTTTCATCAGAAATTAAAACCAGCCTTTTAAGAGTTATGCGAAACATACCGTAATACCTATATTCATATTTATCCCGTAGTAATTGCGCTGTAATAATCATTTCATCAATAACAGCCGGAATATCGTTATTATTTTCCAACGCTCTCTTGATCCATAATTCAGTTTTAGTCCCGCCTGTTTTTTTTGATACAAGTGTAACACCGTAAATATTTGAATATTCCTTTCCGTTTATCTTGTAAGCAACAAAATCACTGTTAAACCGTTCCCCGCTTTCACGTTCAAAATTATCTTTGTAAGGATAAACTCTAGGTGTACTTTCTCCAAAAATATCAAGTTTAAGTTTTATCGCTTCCCCACGCATAACCCGCAACTCAAACCCCTGAACACGACAATTCTCGTACAGTTTTCTTTCACCGCTTCGCCTTGTTCCTTCATTGTTAATTGATAATTGTTCATTGTTAATTCCTCTTTCCTGAATTAAGTCAAAATGTTCCGTATCTTCCATAGGTAATAAATTAAGTTCGTACTTAAATAAATTTTTCGTTTCAGAAATAAAGACAGGGTTACCGCAAGCCCCCATAGCAAGGTACAGCAGCAGCGGAGCAGTCCCAATCGTCAGCGGCGTAACTACACACCCCGTAACGCCGCTGATTTTCCGTAACCCACGACAAACCCCGTCCCCTTCAATAGACGCTTCCTCTTGCAGAACAGAGACCGCCTCTCTCAAAGTCTCATCAGAATAGGGCACATCTTTTTCAATATGAGAAGTTTTAATCACTATTGAACAATCACAGCCATTAACAAGCATTGATATTCCCCTCTACCGTTATTCGTAATGTAATCACAACCTGCCACCCCATACCGCTATTAGCGACCTTCGGCGGCACATACTTTTTCCCGCATACTGTTGCCCTATCCGCAACACCGCCCAATGTCGGATTTAACGCCAACACCTTACAAACAGCGGAAGCGTAAGCGTAACAAAACAATTCGCTGTCTTCCGTTTCCGGCACATTAAAAGTAATCGTTAAAGAATAAGCATCCAGCCTAATAATCCGCTCCTTTTCGCTGTGTTCACATGAAGAAAGCGCAATCACCGGAACAACCACACCCCCGTTGTAATTCCCAAACTCAACCAACGGAATTTGAAACTTCATATCACCTAACAACAAATTAAGCTTCCCGATTAATAGCTCCCGAACCGCCGAAATTATCTGTTGTTCAATAAAATCCTTCATACAATAATCTTCCTTTTTTTATTTCTTATTTTTTATTTGTTATTTAGATAGTTTTCCTTCTGTAAGGCTCAAGCAAAATCTTTACATTTTCCGGCATAGACATTTCAAAATGCTCTCCTTCCTTGCCGCCGCCACGAATGTTACCCGTCATACCAACACGCCGCCCCTTGTATCGGCTCATATTCCATGAGGCTAATTCCAAACAAGCCGCCGACAAATCTTTCGGCACATCTTCAAAACAATAACCAACTTTATACACAACCTTTAAAGCATTACATCGCAATCTTTTAACAGCAGGAGACAATTCAATATAAAAAGGAATATCAATATTTGTACCGCAGCCCGGTATAAAGCAATAGAATTCCGGTTCAAGTATTTCCCCACTTCCTACTCCCAACTCCCCATTCTCTATTGCATACACCGCAATTATCTCGCGCACAGGATATTCGTTCAGAAACAGCGTCAAATCCCGCCATTCTTTAAATACCTGATGAATTGTTTTACTTAAAAGATTTCTTCTGCAGTACTGTTCAATGGACAATGTAGACGTAACAAGGCAAAATCTGGCTAGTTTATCATCACGGTCATCAACCCCAAAAACCGCCTTAAAATTTTCTAATGAGATTAAACTATGTAAATTTTCGTTTTCCATAAGGAAAGCGTAAGCGAAGGATTAACGTAAATATATTAAGGAAAAGTCTAAATTTTCAGATTAGGCGACTTAAAATCCTCAAGAGGTATTAGTGTATATAAAAATCCCTTTATTCGAGGGCAGAGAGTTTTTTTGCCGTTTCTGTTTTCGCCTAATCCACGGACTTTAGAGCGGAGGTTTTTATTTCTTCCACTTGCTTCCGTGTGGGAGGCTCCGCGCCCCTGCGGGAACAGACAATAGCCGCTGCTTTGTTGGCAAAAAAGAGAGCCTCATAAAGTTCGGCCTCGCTCATGTTTGCCAGGGCGGAACGGGACATCATCCCTTTTATTTCAAGCCATGAAAGGAAAGCCCCATGGAAGGTATCTCCCGCGCCTATGGTATCCGCAATGGGAACATCCACAGCCGGAGCGCTGACCCTGATTACGCTTCCGTCATCACGCCGAAGCAGGGCCAAAGCGCCGTCCGGGCCCAGTGTGGTTATAACCAGACGCGGCCCCATGGTTAAAATTTTCTCAATAGCTTTACCAGTATCAATGCCTGGATATACATAGCCTAAATCAGCGTTAGAAATTTTGACGATGGTGGAAGCTGCGATCAATTTTTCCGTGCGCCTGATAAAAGCCCCTTTGTCCTTTATCATAAAAGGCCGGATATTGGGATCAAAGGAAATCACAGGCCTTTCTTTTTCAACGCCTTCCTGAGCGTTTTCCCGAATTATCAATGTTTCGATTGTTGATGCTACCGGTTCCATTATCATGGAGATAGAACCAAAACATATACAACTTGTCTCAACGGGTATTTTTTCCGGAAGCTCCTCAATACTTAAACTCCGATCCGCGGTTCCCTCAGTATAAAAAACATATTCAGGTTCTTTGCTTTCTTCCAGATTTACAAAGGCTAGAGAGGAATTCTGTTCCGAGCGTATTATAAGATCATCTTTTACATTATTCTCCCGCAACCGTTTAAGGAGCATCTCCCCAAAAAAATCTTTGGAGTATTTCCCCAAAAACATTACCCCTGCTCCCAGCCTGCCTATGGCTATGGCGGTATTGTAGGGACTTCCGCCTGGCAGAGGCAAAAACCCTTCCCCCGAATTCGGAACCGGCACGCGCACCATGTCAATCAACGCTTCTCCGCAACAAATAATCATATCTGAATCCTCACCTTCCATGTATTGCTCATTGCCTATTGCTTATTGCCTATTGCTCATCTTACCCCATCTTATTCTTTGACCGCCAGTCCCTCGGCGATTGCCCGATTATCTTCTTGAACGCCCGGGAAAAATTGAACATATTTTGATAGCCTACCATCGCGCTGATTTCCCCGATAGTATGCTTGGTGATCTTCATAAGCTCGCAAGCCTTGTCCATCCGGTAACGGATAATAAAATCCTGCGGGCTTGTCCTTAACTCGCTCTTGAATATTTTTCCCAAATAACTGCGGTCAAGATTGCAGGATGCCGCCATTTCATCCACCGTGATCTCATTTTGATAATTCTGCTCAATAAATACAATGGCTTCATGAATGTAATGGGCGCGCAGGCTGTTTCCCGTTGTCTCTTTACGCAGGGATGATGAAGCGATGAACGCGCTGAAAAAAAGATAGAAATGCCCCATAAGTTCCAACGGCGGATTATTCGAATTTGTGGCGATATAAAGCAGTTCGTTTTTCATCTTCTCGCGCTCGTCCAAATTACGGGCGATATAAACAGGTCGGTTATGCGACATCCCAGCCTGAAGGATAAACTCCCGCGCTTTCAATCCGTCAAACTCCACCCACACGTATTTCCAGGGATTTTTCTTGTCGGCGGAAAATTTGTAATTGTTTCCTGGCCATAATAGAAACCCCTGCCCGCCCTCCAGATGGTACTCCGTAACCGCTTTTTTCTCGTTTATGGAATGAAGGACGCCTTTGCCGGAAAGAAGGTAATGAAATAAAAAGTGTTTTCGGATGGCAGGCCCGAATGAATTAAGCGGGTCCCACTCCTCATAGCCGAAATGGTAGACGCATAAATCCATATAATTTGCGCCCGGAAAAACCTGGTAAATCTGCTTAAACATAAAAACCTCTCAATCTGTAATTATATAATATATCATTACGCGTCTATAATCAACATATTTTCCAATAATATCGCAAAATGATATAAAAGTGGACTAACACGGGTATTCCTATATAAAGACGGAAGGGCAAAAATGAATGTAACGAACTAAATAAGGAGGAAAAATTATGCCGCAAAAATGGTGGAAAAACACGGTCGTTTATCAGGTATATCCCCGCAGTTTTTTGGATACTAACGGTGACGGAATCGGCGATATCAAGGGGGTAACGAAAAAACTTGATTATCTGCAAAATCTGGGTGTCGGGGCGATATGGCTTTCGCCCGTATTTAAATCGCCGCAGGACGATAACGGCTACGACATATCAGACTACATGGATATTGACCCCATCTTCGGGCGAGTAGCCGATATGGACGAACTTATCGCCGAAGGGCACAAACGGGATATAAAAATCATTCTTGATCTGGTGCTTAATCACAGTTCCGATGAACACCCATGGTTTATAGAGGCGAAAAAAAGCAGGGATAACCCCTATCACGATTTCTACGTTTGGCAAGACGGCAAACCCGGCAAGCTCCCCAACGACCTTAAGGCGGCATTCGGCGGTTCCATGTGGGAATATGTACCCTCTCTTGGTCAATATTATTTTCACCAATTTTCAGTGAAACAGCCGGACTTGAACTGGCACAACCCCGCGCTCCGGCAGGAACTTTACCGCATGATCCGCTTCTGGGTGGAACGCGGAGCGGGAGGTTTCAGGCTTGACGTGATTGACTGCGTGGCGAAGGAGCCTGACAAGAAAGTGACCGCCGAAGGAAAGATGCTCCACACCTACATTAAGGAAATGAGCGCGGCGGTTTTTCAAAAAGGCGATCTGATGACGGTAGGCGAGGCGTCCAGCGCCACTGTCGAAACCTCGATGCTGTGGTCAAACCCCGACGGCTCGGAACTTTCAATGGTGTTTCAGTTTGAGCATGTTTTTCAAGACCAGATACCCGGTAAAAGTAAATGGGACCTTGCGCCGCTTCGTTTTACGGAATTCAAACGCATCTTTTCCAAATGGCAGACTGGCTTGTACAACAAAGGCTGGAACAGCCTGTATTTTGAAAACCACGATCAGCCGCGAAGCGTATCGCGTTATTGCGATGACGGGCAGTACCGCACGGAAAGCGCGAAAATGCTGGCTGTAGTCCTGCACGGCATGCAGGGGACTCCGTATGTGTATCAGGGGCAGGAACTTGGAATGACCAATATGCGGTACGGCATTGAGGAGTTTAAGGATCTTGAAACTTTGAATTATTACAAGGAGCGTATCGCGGACGGGTATGCCAAAGAGGACGTTATGCGTTCCATATATGCTAAAAGCCGCGACAACACCCGTACTCCGATGCAGTGGACTTCAGGCGTAAACGCCGGATTTACCGAAGGCGAACCGTGGATAAAGATCAACCCCAATTATACGGACATTAACGCGGAGAACCAAATGTCAGACGCGGATTCAGTTTTTTCATTCTATAAAAAACTGATTGTCCTTCGCAAAACCGAACCTGTCCTCACGGAAGGGAAATATGCCCCCCTGTTGGAAGACGATGCCAATATTTTTGCCTATACGCGCGAATGGGACGGGGAAAAGCTGCTGGTTCTGGCTAATTTTACAAAAAACCATATCGAAATTTCAGAGCGGTTGATCAAACCGTTTTTCACAGGTGAATGTCTAATCGCTAATTACAACTCGCCGATGACAGGTAACAAACTGCGTCCTTACGAGGCCGTAATGATTATTTTAAGGAGGAACAAAGCATGAACAGGCTAAAGGGAAATATCACGCTTTTTCACTGCGTGTTTTTATGCCTTGCGCTGGTAAGCGCGGCTCTGACAGGATGCGGTAAAAAAACCGTTTCGCATAACGGGAAGGTACGCATTGAGCTTCTGAATTACAAGCCGGAAGCAACAGCGTTTTTCAATGAGCTTCAGGAAGAATTTAACCGCACCCATAAGAATATAATACTGACCATTTCATCGCCCAATG
>Ga0268262_10005714_pt1 | contig 12234 bp, 11 predicted proteins | sample TergutNc150P3_FD_190354 | JGI IMG/M metagenome (GOLD analysis project Ga0268262, IMG submission 190354) | Nasutitermes corniger P3 segment gut microbial community from laboratory colony in Florida, USA - Nc150 P3 (SPAdes) (version 2) | ecosystem: Host-associated > Arthropoda: Insects >... | reverse complement strand
AAAGAAAAGTTAATTCGCAGAATGTCTGCAAACCGTCAGGCAGAAGTGCGGGAAGATATTAAACGGTTGGAAGAAAAAGGGATACCGGCGGACAGAATAAAAATCGAACAGACGAAAATGCTCAATCAAATCTGGCATCTTGAATCTCGGGGCGAAATAATCGTTCGTGAATTACGACAAACAAAATAAACGGAGGAATACAATATGTCAAAGTTCGCAGTTATAGGTGATATACACTACGGTGTAAAGAATTGGGATGTGGAATTTAAGTTACAGGTTAAAGATTTCTTTGATTCTGTAATTGAAAAATGTCTCGGTAACCAAATCGACCAGGTAATCTTTCTGGGTGACTATTTTCATGACAGAACGAAGATACCGGTAAACGAAATATCTCCGGCGCTTACACTGTATAAATCGTTTGAATCTTTCTTCAAAAAGATATATCTGATAACCGGTAATCACGATATGGGAACGAATGACAGTAATGACGGAAGAAATTCGATAGCGATGTTCAGTTCCGAGATTACGACAGTAGTTCCTAATATGATGGACGCTGGTAATATTGTACTGGTGTCGTACATAACGGATGAGAAGATATTGGACGTGATACGTGACGGATGTGTGAGACCATACCTCATGGGACATTTTGCTCACAGTAATTATTATCCTGAATGTGTGAAAGAAACTTTGATTGCCGATAAAGACATTGCGAGGTACCGGAAGGTAATCAGTGGACATTTACATACTCCTTCACGGCATACGTATACCGGTGGCGAGTATATTAATCTGGGAACGCCGTTTCCTTTGACGAGGGCGGATAAACAGGGACGGTGGTGTATTTTTGACGACGTAACCGGAGAGGTAACATACATACCGTATAAAAGTTTAATTGAATTTGTGACCGTAGAAGTCGGTGACGTGATAAGTGAGGATAAGATACGGGGTAATTGCGTTACTATTTTATTCTCAATGACGGATAACGTAAAACCGTATGCTCAAAAAATTGCCGAGATGAAACCGTTGGAAATCAAATATACCTCCAAGGTATCAGCAAGTCAGGTTATAAAACAGAGTGCGGATACCAAGAAAGACGAAAAAATAAGTTTTATGTCGATACTGCAACAGGAGGTGGCGGGAGCAGATATTGAAAAGAGAGATAAAGAACAGGTAGTTAAGTTTTTGTCGAAGTTTACGTTCGTGTAACGGTTGGAGAATATGGTATTTTAGGAGAACGGAACGAGGAGGAGGCATGATGGAGAACGAACAGAAAGAAATCAGTGAACGATTAATGTTGCTTATTGAATATGTACGCGATATCCGCAAGGGATATATCAGCGTCCTTGAATTAGCAGAAATAAACTTTCAGATATACAAAGACGGAAAATATAAGAACAAAGAGAAACCGAAGGCGTTGTCTGAAAATTCGCAGTTCACAGAGATGCGACGAGACTATGACAAGTATGTAGATCAGTTACAAGCCATCAGAGAGTTGTTGAATGCTAATACACATACGTTGGAGTCCAGTAAAATACGGGAATTTCCTCCGCAGGTGTTGTCTCATTTTCTGCAAGAACTGAAAACAGGATTTGAAAGTGTAGTGAGTTATCAGGAGAACGCTAAGCATCATATCGAAAACAGTGCTGTGTTGTACATGAAAAGCACCGAGTTACCGACAAAAGGACAATATCTGCATCTCAAAGGCATATGTCTTATTGCTGAGGCGTTCACTAAGTTAACAATAGATGTCAATATTCTGATTCAGGAATTAAGAAACATCGACATCCAACTTGAGCAATTGAAGATGAAAGATAAAAAGTTTAATGAGGCATATATTGCCAGGCTATCGAGGAACACAAAGTTGGGGTATCCGCAGGAGAAAATGATTGCTCAAATTAAGGAATTGGAACAGGAGATTAATACATGGGATACTGCGGACAGATTGTGTAACGATAAGGATGAAAATGATGGTATGGATGAAAGTGGTGTTACAAACACGGAGGAGGCATGACAGAGAATGAGCAGAAAGAAATCAGTGAATCCTTCAAAATGCTTCTTGCGTACGTGAAAACGGTACGTAAAAAATATGATGCGGCATTATCTATGATACCACTGACTGGGAATTATATACTTCTTTTCTTTCCTGTAACATCAAGTTCCACATCTGGCGATTACAGATAAACGTTTTGTTGATAAGTTCTCTTTGAGACTTATTTGGATAAATTTGAACATCATAGGCAAAGTAATTCCCAATAATTCACGCCTTCAATAATAATTCCCCTAAATACATATAAACAAAGGAGAACTATTATGGCGGTAAAATTACCTAAATTATGGAAATTTGGTTCGGTCACGCAAATCTTACAGGATACCGAAGCATTAAAGGACTATATCTCGGTTCAAGTCGCTAACCACAACACGACTACGTCAAGCCATCAAGACATTCGGTCGCAGGTAGTACAGAATAATGCAAACATCACTACGTTGTCCACATTAGTTGAGGATACCGCGGCGAGGGTAAATTCTATCACCTTGACAGGTGGAGCCAGCGATATAACCCAAGCCGACCTAACCGAACATAAAACAGATATAGATGCACATAAAGATACGATAAATCATCGAGTACTTGAAAGCGCCGACGGGAAATATAGGTACGAGACACGGATTGATAAGGATGGGATATCGTTTACGACAACGTGGTTACAAAATGTCGACATGCAGGGGACCGGTTCCAAACATACCTTAATATTCAAAAACGACGGGCTTACGTTAAGAACAAATTATATTACCCCTATCGGTACGGTGTTATCTGAAGAACGGGTAACCCTAACTTCTGATACTACCGGTATATTCCGTTTACTGAATGCCAAGCGAATGGCTATACAAGCAATCACGGCAGAAATTGGTGGAACTGACCAAACAATCGTCGGTAATTCCGAAACCGCCATGACACAAATTCAGGCAACTAACAGAATCGACTTAAAAGTAAATACGCTGTCTGGAGATACCGGACAGATCACTGCGTCGTCTGTAAGTCTACCGTTCTTGAAATCATCAGAGGCAGATAATAAACATATCACTACAAAAGAATATGTTCTTGACGCTATTACATCGGCTATTAATTCAGCTATCAACAGTACTGGTAGTAACGATAACGATGTCGGCGGACGCTGGGCTATAATTCCTGACGGAACTGAGGGTAGTACTCGTAACAGCGAGTCGCTTGCGGCGAGAGCGTTATCGGCGCAAAGTCCACGAGTTTTAAACGATGTTGTCTTTGACGCTCCGATAGAAGAATTGACATTTGGAGCGCACGTCCGCCCTGGTTTTCCTCAGGAAGGAAACTTTGTCATTCACGGAAAATACATATGGTATATCTCGTCGAAGCAACAAAACACATTTCGTTCCGAGATAGACAATATAGAATATCCTATGTATACTATTGTTCTTACAGAATACACCCTGTCTGGACTATCTGACGAATTACTTGACCAATTACGAGAAGAACTTAAAACGTTGACGGAAAATCAGATAAGAGAATTGATTCGGGAAACATCACAAGGTAACGTAGAATTTCTCGAACTACGAATGAACTATTTATTTGCGTTATATGAGTTACCTGTATTAACGGGGAAAGTATACAATTTTGTGCGATACAATGCGCCTCCGGAGTTACCTACGGCATATCAATTAGCGAGTGGCGGATGGCGTCGAGATAAATTGGAAACATCACCCGACCCAGCCGAGTATTTGCCGGGCGATATAATAAAAAAGGGTAATGACTATAACATCGTAATTGCTACGGTAGACGGTAGGGTAATGTACCATCGGGCAAACGGGTTAGACAAAGAACTTGTTTTAATGAGGCTTAATTTAGCCGAAGTCGGAACGTCAGTAGGACAACAAGGTCCCAAAGGCGATAAGGGAGACAAGGGGGATACTGGAGAACAAGGTCCGCAAGGTCCCAAAGGTGATAAGGGAGATGCGGGAAGTTCATCTATATCTAAATCCGAAATGTTAGTATCGGACGGTAACGGAGGTTGGTCGAAAACAGGATGGTTTGTAGATAAAGATGGTGGCATCTGGGCGCAAGGTTTGGCTAATCCTTCCGATTGGGGGTCTTATAAAAAACTAAGATTATTCATCGATGCCGAAGTTGATGAAAATGGTAATGTCACAAACCCAAATAACTCCCCAACCTGCACTTTTTTCCCTGCGGGTTTCGCATCCACATCGGGCGTCGATGAGTATGGGAATGTTGCAAACGAAGCGATATTCATGATAGGTAATGGTTTTAGAATGAGGGAACTTCATCGGACAATAACCATATTCCCACAAGGATGGATACAGATGTATGATGATGGGATTTACACGGAATATACGCCTGACCACATTCACGCAAATATTCTGTCGGAAATTCCTTACACCATATCTGTTTCGGGTTCTTACTATGCCGACGACCTGTTTTTTAAGATAGCCGACAGTGGCCCAGACAGTGTTGGTTGTTTTCAGATAAAATTAGTCGACGATGAACGCACTCGTGTGGTGCTTCAAGCGCCAAAGACAAATATTGAAGATATTACCGAAGCAAAAGACCTGACGACAAAGGAATATGTAGATGCTCACGGAATAAACTATATTACAACGTCTCGTACCTCTGACCATGGAAGCACAAGCGTTTCGAAATCAATTATACTGGACGAAAATCCAGATAACATAAATGTCAATCCTACTGTGGCTAGAACGCTTCACTTTAATATCACGACGAATGTTCAAGATATTGAAAACAGGCGTTTAGGAAATGTGAGTCAGGATTATTCGCTAGCAACAATTGAGAGCATTTATCCATTGTTAAATATGGCAGGTTCGAGCTCGGATGGTGTAATAACGAGTATCATTGTAAATTCGACAACCGCGGATTTGACTTCGATGACGTATGTAAATATTCCAACCGAAGCAGGTATCGCGCAGAAATTAGCAATATTACTTGACCAGTCAAGTACATTAACACAGGTGATAGGTGTTGAAACCAGTCAAGGTGAAGCGATGCCGATAGTTACAATGAACGGGCATCAAGCGACGCTGAATTATCGTAGCACAGCCGCGGATATTGCAGCACACGGCGGATTACCAGGAGATACTTCACTTGTTACAGCCGGAGCAGTGAGACAATTGTTTGCACTCCCTTCAACGATAAGCGCAGGAGGAACAACGACATATGAAGGTTTCGTAATACCGTTGCTCAATACAGCAAACAATACATTATCTACTGTTGCTTCGTTTAGCAGTCAAGGAATAGTCAATTACATAACAAATAAAATCAACGCGCTTCCTGCGATCACGGGAGTACAACATTTCGTGTTAGCTACTCCTCCTGGTGGTTTGCAGTCGATTGCTGGTCAGCCGGTGTTTTTCTCTGGTGCGGGATTAGCGAATATGAATTTCGTTGTGAGATATAATCCGACCGGTATTGCGAAAGATGTAATTGACACTATACTGTATTCAAATATTAGTGATGCCTCACTTGCGTCAGCATTTAGTTTGAAATGCCTAATACCAACAATTACGCCTAACGCAGTAAGTGGTAACACTCTTCAGTTCTTCGCCAATCGCAACTCTGAAGAAACGGTTTATCCGAGCGTAGTTGCTACGGTGTATGATAAGGATGCAGTCGATGCGCTGATAGCTGCTGTTCAAGCAACTGTTGCTCAACCATCGCAACAAGCAGGAGTGAATACGAGAGTTTTGATTGGAACGCAAACGTGGACGTGGGCCAAAGCATTCGCTAAAGACTATACGCTTGGTGAGACAACGGTCTCGGTACCTGGTGTGTTAGTTGGAGATATTGTTTCGGTTGATCAAGTTAGTGGTTTCTGGCCACAAACATCGTCTTCAACGTCCAACACTTCATTGACTTGGCTGCAGGGAGTAGGATACGTGAGTGCCCCGGATACAGTTACGTTTAGAATACGGAACACAGGAGCAGCATATATATTCGATGATGAGAATCCTGCGCGATTTGTAATTAGCGTTTACAGATGATAAGATTAAAGTTATAAGTAATAACTTTAATCTTATAAGCCGTGAGTTACACGGTGTCAGCCTGTGGAGAGTTCTTGGATTATCCTCTCTAGGAAGCAGGAATTAAACAACAAACTTGTCCAAAAATGTTTGAATCAACTCCGCACTAAAGATGCGGAATATTCTGAGAGTCATCAGGCAATCTTAGCATCTGACGAATCAGAAGCCAGAGGATTGTCCCTCTTCTCGAAGTCTATTCCAGACTCCGGTCTTTTATGCTGACCAAGCAATTTAATGTTTATAGCCGCATTGACATCTCTGTCAAGTTTAGCACCACATTCATCACATTCAAACGTTCTGACATCTAAACCTAACTTCTCTGGTTTAACGGTACCACAGTTGCTACAAACTTTGGTAGTTGCACAAAAACGTTTGACATCCAGAGCATACTCACTATTACTCAAATGATGCTTAACTCTACCTAACACTCCGTATTGAACCTTTCGTCCCATATTAAAAGACTTCCAACCGTTAAAGTTGTCATCCTGATAATAGACGAAAGTATCCCTACTTAATTCATGGTAGATTTTATTGCCTTTATCATTTCTGATATTAGTAATATGCTCATACTCCTTCTGAAGTAATTTATATAACTTGTTTCGACTGCTTGAACCTTTTTGTGAATGATTGAATTTTTTACTCAACCGTTTCAAGCGTTCACTTTCTCCAACCTGACAATTATATATCTTACCTTCAGAAGTTGTTATTGTGTTCTTAACTCCAAAATCGACTCCTATTTCTTTTGAGATATTCTTCTTTTCTTTTTCGACATAACAAGTAATGACAATGTAGATGCCGCTTGCTTTTTTCATAAGTTTTGCCGTAGCAAACTCTGCGTTTTCAGGGATATTGTCTATACCTCTCACTGTTATTTTCTTGAATCCCGGTATCCTTATATTTCTTGAATTTACTAATCTAAACGAACCTGTTCTCAAAGGTATGCAGTTTACTTCTGATTTGAATTTTAGTTTCCCAACTTTTGACTTGTTTTTCTTTTTACTCAAATTCTTAATATCCTGCTGAACTTTTTGACATAATTCTTGATGTATTGCTGCTCCTAATGTTATTTCCGTAAACAATTCATTCTTATCTTTGTCAAAATGTTTGACTGTTTTATGCTCATTATATTTGTATTCCATTATATTTTCGTTAGCAATCATATCGTTGGTTATCCATTTGGCTTGAACAAACATATAGTTCAACTCTTTCATCTTTGTCTTGGATGTTTGCCAATTATTGACTTTTAATTCCCTTGAGATTACTCTCTGTGATTTTCTACGTTCTTCTTTTTCTGCAGATTTATTACGAAACATTTGTTGACTGCGCCTCCAAAAAGGTTTTAATAGCCTATGCTAAAATACTATTTGCTATATGTAACATGTGTGTATTTGCAAATGATTTGGCAAAATTCATATACCCCACTAAAGATAAGGTATTTTTCTTTTGCCGTTTTTATAAATTTGTGTAAGTTTTGAATAACGATGAAAGTTACTATCCGCCACGAAACGATGTGTTTTTGCTAACGACGCAAAAACACATCGACACCACCGCACAATTACGCACTGCACTTGTACCGTTTATAGTAAAAAAACAGTAACAGTGTATCTTCCAGCATATCTACCTTTTTACTGTATCGCTTACTTTTTCGATTAAATCTCGCCAGATTATCTCTTATACTGCTGTTCACTCCTTCTATCCGGTAAGTTTGTGATTTGGCTTCGGCTACTACATGTTTCTCGCGTACTCCAACATTGAAGAAACAATCGGCATAGCAATAATTACCATCAGTATAGATAGTCGCTATTTCTCCCACGGACTCTGCTGTTTTGTAATATAGATAAAATGTGTTCTTTATACTTGGTCCTACCGAGAAAGCCATCACCTTACCTGCCGTTCGCGAAAAAGATACCCACACGGCTATCCAGTTGTTCTTATTGCCAACCTGAGCATATATCTCGTCCATTTCGATAATGTGAGTGTAGGGGTTTGCCATTTCTTTCAGTGTTTCTTCTATATCTTCTTTACTTAACTTACCGTTATTTGCTTTCTGCCGTCGTCTCAGATTACCTGCAAATTCCCGTATCCACGCTATAATGAGTGACGGAGAACAACCTATGATAGCGGCACATTTTCGAATACCCATATTATTCAGGTAAAGTTCCAAACACTTTTCTTTATCTGAGAAAGTAAATTTCCTGACCTTATCGGAGAACGCCCGTCCGCAATCTTTACATTTGTACCTCTGAACGCCCTGAAAAGAACCGTTTTTTGTGTAATGACTACTCCCGCAATGAGTGCATTTTGTTTCCTCATCACGAAACTTCCTATCCGATTTGATAACTTTCTGTTTGTTCGACAGAACTATCGCATTCGCTTTGTTCTGCATCACTGTCGGCGTAATAGTTGGTGTTAATACATCTGGCATAAGAACCTCACTGATAAATTGTTTTACTGTTCAGGCGATACCGTGAGGCGGATACCACTTACTGTTGTCGGTTTATTCGCATAACAAACTGACAATACAAATATACTATATGCCAAAAGCGAAACGCGGAAAAATTTCATAAAAGGTAAAAAAAGTACTCGATGACGTTTTTTTAGCGACCGAAGATTACAGGATATCACTGTATCAGTTTAGCCGATCCATTATCATCCTGTAATATTCAGGATGAGTTTCACAACTTATGAAATTTCGTTTCAAATCCCTGCACAGTATCAGTTCATTTCCGCTACCGCCGAACAATATAAAACAATCATCGTTTTCCTGAGTACAAGATTTAATCAGCATTGTAACTAACGGTAACGGAATTTGGCATGCGTGCATCGTTTTGTCTTTACTGACATTTTTAACCAAGTCATAGTAAAACCAACTGTACGGCATTCTCCCCGTATGTCCTGCCGCTATCCGCTCCTGTATCCGTTTGTCATTCAGATTTATATAAGGAACGGTAATATTATCTTTATAGAAAGCGTTGTTTTTACTTTTTGTAGCGTGCAGAATGGACCGGTGTGCTGTCGTCAGTTTTCTTGGCGACATTCCGACGTTAGTATTATACACCCATACGTAGTCGTTAACAGCAAACGCATTGTCATCTAAATACTTAACTCTTAGGTGGGCGTTTTGTTTAGGATAGTTCAGGAGAAAGAGGTTTCCCGCCGGTTTTAATATTCTTAAACTCTCTTTTGCAAGTTCGATATACCAGTCGATATAATCGTTCCATTTTTGTGTATATTTTACCCCGGCGTAATTTATTCCGACGTTATAATCCGGGTCTCCGTATACTATATCCACGGAAGCATCCGGCATCGATTTGAGAATTTTCATAACGTCTTCGTTAAAAACCCTATTTCTGAACGCGCTTATCATAACGGAACGCTCCTTCCTCTATGGTGTTAACGCTTGCACAAAATTAACTACGTTCTTGGTTATTTTGAAACCTGTATATAATTCTCATCCGACAATACCGCAGTTAATTATTTTAGACATATAGTATATTAGAAATCTTATTTTAATAAAAGGAGAACGTATTATGCTTAACAAAATCAAAAAATCTATTTCAGAATTTAAAGAATGGGTGTCACCATGGTATCCTACATCGCACATCGACACTTCTTGTGGTGTAACAAACTGTCTCGACTTTAAAGAATACAAAGGAAAACGATTCGTTCCAAGAGAAATCCGAATGTTTGACAAAATTCTTCCCGCCATTCTTACGTATGGAAGTGATGAATACGTTAAGAAGTATAAGCAACCGTGTACTCATTTTTGTATAGTCCTTGACTTAAAGGACAATATTTCTTACAACCTCTATTCGTTAGCGGGAGAATTAGAACTATGGTTTAACTTTTGGTGGTGTGATAGAAAAACATGGACGGTTGATACCGTTATTCACGAAATAGTAGAAAAAACATGGTGGACGCCGGGTACATTGGACATTTTTACAGATGACGAAGGTAGGTTATGTCGACAAGAACTACACTATGGACCAACCGATTCGGGATTCATTACTTACCTTCAGGGTGTTTCGTAAGCCATTGTGAGTATATTATTTTGTGTTTTCTAAGTATTTCAGGAGTGTGTTTTTCTAACATTCGCTTGTCTTTGTCGGATAAACTATTGATATCGAAATATGCTAAAATATCGTCGATTATTCTTGTGCCCGCTGCAATATCCACCTCGTTCGGTGACCTGTCGTCAATTTTGGAACCGTCAGGAGTATTAAAGTAGTCAATAATATCTTTTTGTATGTCATCGAATCTATCGTTTCGATATTCTTGAAACTCCTTTTGTGTGATAATACCGTTCCAAACGTTAGCCAATCGCGTTATGCCGTCTATCGCGGCAAACGCCGAAGTTTTAGCATCGTTTTCTGTCAGCCGAAGTTCCGTAATATCCATCTCATATTCCAACGGAACAACATCAATCCACCAGCTTCGGCTATAGATGTAAACTCGTACTGCGTCTTTTTCAGAAAACCATACTACATTATTGGCATCCATTTCCCCACGTACCGTTCTTCCAGTTGGTAATGAAACGATTACACCTCCATCTTTGTATTTATATCCTCGCAGCATCAATATTTCTCCTTATTTCGGAACTTACTATATGTACGTATTTAGCAGGATTCAAGATGATGGAACTCACATACACGTTTCAAAAAATCCATAACGTAATCATTTGCGGTTAGAGAATTGTGAAGTTAATTATTTTAGACATATAAATATAATAGGAGTAATATATTATCAAAAATGGAGGATTATATGTTCAGGAGCAAAGCATTATGGTTTTTCTCATTTTTCACACCACAACTTGTTGCATCCCTTGTGGCGGAGATTAAATTGTGGGTATCTCCTTTTTACCCGGTATCGTTTGCTAACGAACTGACGGAAGAAAACTCTATCGGATTAAACTTCCCACATTTGTATGGGAAACGGTTTGTACCAAAAGTGTATCGATTGTGGAACGCTATTCAATCTCGAATGGTAGGATACTGCGTAGGCCGATTTGAGAAACTGCACGGTAAACCTAATTTCGTAAGGACATCTATACGGGGACGTGACGCTATAATACACGTCATAATCATGGCGAATCTACCGGAGACGCAGGAAATACCGATTGAGTTTGTATTCAGGCAATCGTTTAGGAATATTTTCTCAAATCATATGTGTGAGATTACAGTTGAAGAAATAGAAGACAAAATCGACCAGTGGAACAAACCGTACACCGAAAAAAGAATATTTTCACTTAAAGAAGAAGATTGGTCTAACGGACTGAATCCGACATTGTTTAATCGGCTGTGAGAAACGGAGAAGATATGTTACTGACAGAGGAGTATGTGGAAAGTGGCGACTATGTTGCAGTGTTTCGCAGAGTAATCGGCGAGTTCTGGCTTTGGAGTCGGCAAGTTAACGCATTTAGCACAGACGCATTCAATTTCTTGGATGTTTGTCTAAACACGCAACATCAGCCGCCGGCTGCGTTCGATAAAACAACGGCGGAAGAAGCGTTGCAAACGTTAAGCGACCGTACAAAAGCCATGCTCAGAGTGGTGACGTCATTGAAGAAGAGAACGCACGATGCCGAATTCGCGGCGGTCTTTTAGCAAAAAAAGCAAGGAAGGATTATTCCTTCCTTGCCCGAATACACTACAACCGTTGCTTAATTTAGTTACTATTAGTGCATTCTTTTCGACCGTTAGTCGCCATATGCTTGAATTAACTCTGCACTATATATGCGGAATATTATGAGAGTCATCAGGCAATCTTAGCATCTGACGAATCAGAAGCCAGCGGGTTATTCCTCTTCTCGGATTCTCTTCCCGATTCCATTCTTTTATGTTGACCAAACATTTTTTGCAAAATTCATATATCCTACTAAAATGAGGTATTTCTCTACGGCGTATTTTCTTAAAGTCATACGTAATAACTTTAATCATATAAGTAAACTAATATATGCGTATGTTCATCGTCAAGTAAATTTACACGTTTTGTGTAAAAACGTGTAAATTTGAGTAAGATTTCGCTATGTGTTAGCTAACCTTGGGAATTATATACATATTTCAAACGACTCATCGTCATCCTACCTTTGTATATAAACTCGTTTCACAGGTGACATTCATCTCATCTACCTCCACGAGCATTAAAGGTACATTCCCT
>Ga0268262_10005713_pt1 | contig 12235 bp, 12 predicted proteins | sample TergutNc150P3_FD_190354 | JGI IMG/M metagenome (GOLD analysis project Ga0268262, IMG submission 190354) | Nasutitermes corniger P3 segment gut microbial community from laboratory colony in Florida, USA - Nc150 P3 (SPAdes) (version 2) | ecosystem: Host-associated > Arthropoda: Insects >... | reverse complement strand
AACTTCTATCAAATCTGGCTCTGTTTCAAAATTGAAATATGCCACATTTTCGTAGTTTGCCTTGCCAAATTCCAAAACGGAATATGTTTTGCCAACCTGCCTTGCCCCTTGCAAAATCAAAGGCTTGTGCTGGCGTGAATGCTTCCATTTAAGCAGAAAATCCTGAATTTTTCTATACATAGCAATAATATACAAATTTTTACCCGTAAAAATACACATAAAAACCAGGAAAATTTACATTAAAACACGGGAATTCCTAAAACCCAATTCTCCTGTTCCCGTAAGGCTCCTTTGCTAAAACTATCTCGCTCAACTCCTTTGTGACAACATCTGCCGAAAGCTCGTTTTTCGGGAGCCATTGCAAGCGTTTATATACCGCATAGAAATCGCCAGGTGCAAGGCATTCCAAACGGCAAAGTTTATTCCAGTTTTCCTGCTCCAGTTCTGGGAAAAAATTCTGCGCCATTTTCAATATTCCATCTCCTTTTAAATAATCGAATTTCAGATGGAAATGAAATCTGCGATTGCTGGCGGCATCCAATTTGCCTTGGAAGTTTGTTGAGCAAACAACTAGGCATTTGCTGTTTTCCAACTGAACTAAAAACTCATTCACCTGCGTGGTTTCCCAAGAATGGTTTGCGCCACGCCTATCGGAAATCAGGCTGTCCGCTTCGTCTATGAAGAGCAACGCACCCTCTTCGGAAGCATCTTCAAAAGCCCGCGCCAAGTTTTTCTCCGTTTTGCCAACCCACATAGACGAAATTTTCCCATAGCTTATCTCTTTGAACTGCAAACCGCTTATCCTTGACAAATATTTTGCAAATTCCGTTTTGCCAGTGCCTGGCGCGCCATATAAAAGCATTGTGCAATTGCTTTCCGTTTCTTTATTTCTCAAAAGTTCCGCATAGCATTTTGCGGCGTGCAAAGCCTTTTCCATTCCTTGAACATTCAAAACGCTCTCGTCATATCTCGGTGCACGGGTTTGCGTGTTTTTGTGGTTATTTTCAAAGCCCAAAAGCTCTGTGTGCTGTTTTAGCATAAATTCTGCCACCTGCTCTTGTTTGCCAGCTTTTGCAAGCAGAACCTCATTAGACACAGCGAGTTCAATTCCGCCCGGAGCGGCTTCGTATTTTTCTGCCAAAATTTTCATTCGCTCGGCAGGGAAAAGAGTTTCTGCATTGTGTTTCTCCACTATGTTTTTCCAAAGCCTTAACCGCATAGACGGGCTATTTGCCTTAAATTCTATGCTGTAATTAAAACGCCGCATCGTTGAGCGTTGAGTGAAGAGCAGGCTATTGCTTATCCAAATCACAGGCAAACGCATATCTTCCAGCAATTTGTTCAAAAAACCTTTCTCAAAGCAATTCAGCAAAACATCGGCTTCGTCTATCAGCAGAAATAAACAACCCCGCAGCAAGACTGCGGGGTATTTCGCCCCATTTATGAAAACGCATCATTTCATGGTACCAATTAATTCCTTAAAACGCGGCAAGCCGCGGGGAAATGCCCTCAGAGATTATAAGTCTTAGAAAAAAAGAGAGGGCGTAATCTATGTCCAAGGTTTTATCAACCGCAGATTTCCATTTTTCGGAATCCAGTAATCTATATAAAATAATCCAGCCCCCAAATTTGGTTTTTTGCTCACAGGCTTTGGCTATTTCTGCCGATATGTATTCCGTGTGTTCTTTGTTGTCGCTGGAATGTTTTTCAAGGTACCGTTTTGCATAATTTGCGAATGTTTTTAATCCATTTGTTCCAAAAAAGCTGAACAAGCCCAGATATATTTCACTTTCCAACTGGAACATTTTTTTATGATTTTGCATAATGAGCAAATACTGGCAGTCTTCGACGTTTAAATTCGCTGCCCTCCGAAAATAGCCATCCATTTCTGCTTTTAAACTAAAACGGTCTGTCAAGAAATCTAAAAAGTCAAGCATAAGCACCTCACGTTGGTTTTACACTTGTAAATATAAAAACTAGTGGCGACAATTATTGTCGCGATTTAGGGCTTCTTTGCAGGTTCTAATTGCTTTTTATTCCAAGTCATAAATTTTACATCTATATTAGCAAAAGTATCCTTATTTTCCTTAAGTGCTAGTTTTAATTCTTCTTCGTGGGCTTTACCATTGATAATAGCTACTACTCCAGAAATTTTTTCATACTCTGCTTTTTCAGCTTTTTCAATTTCCCTTCCGAGAAGATAAGATATTTGACCAAATCCCTTATAGCCTTCGCTTTCACAAACAACTAGTAATTCGCTTTTACTTTTATGCTTAAGCAAAAGGACTTTCTTTTTCTCAAAATCTTCCTTTTCCTCTATGTTATATTCGGGATATTCCGCCTCTATTTGTGCTTTAAATTCTAATTTATTTCTTTTTATATATTCCATTTTTTTACCTTTTGCCAATATTGCCAATTCCAGATTATTTATGTCTTCTTTACTGGGAAAATCACCATAAATAACCATTACTGAAATTTTTTTATCTTTAAATTCTTTTCTTTGTTTTAATTCCATAAAATATAGATATATCTGACAAAGTACACCTAGTTTAGCTTTTACTCCACCTTGTTTGTTCTTCTCATTTTTTAATTCAACAATCAATAATTTATTTTCAGATTTATTTTCTAGCAAAAAGTCAATATTTTTTCTTTCTCCGCACGAATATTCTATCCCTTCACAATTATCTCCACCGTATATTTCATATCCGTTAAAATATTCGGGAAATATTTTTTCTCGACGAGAAAAAAATTCGCATTGCATATGTGCTTCTGAAGAGAAATTAGCCATTTTGAACTCCTTTGGTTTTAAATTTGCCGTAATATAGAAAAATTTTGCGGGGTTACTCATCCTTTACGTAACGCACAGACAGTTTGTCGCCGAGCCAGGTGTTATATCTTTCAACTTCATCGCTATCGTCGCTCAGAGAGAAAGTCCAAACTAGGTTCTCGTCAGTGCATTTAGTGGCAGACCACCAGAACGAACCGCCTGGCAATGCCGCAAAACCGAATGAGTCTTCGCCGTTGATGGATTTTCCGTAATAGTCTTTCCAACCTTCCTTTGCTTTCAAATATATGCCCACCACCTCATCTGTATCTTTTGTAAAATAAAAATCAAGGCTTTTTTCTCCAGTATGACATACATATTCAATCAATCCATTCCATTCAGCAAAACTTGGCAAATGCCAACCTTCGGGGCAAATTTTATTTGCGGTTTCAAAATCATACTTGCCTTCTCCTTCATAATTAAAATTTTCCGCAAACCAAATCATATCGTCAATTTTCACGGTTTTGTAGGTTCTGCCGTCTCTTTGGTCGGTGAATGTACCCTGCGTGATTTTTGTATAGAATCTGTGACACAATTTATATATGCCTTCACGTTTCGCTAATGATCGGCGCCATTCCATTGGTATGCCTTTATCATCATTAAGCCCATAATACAACCCCGCCATTGAACCTGCCACAATCGCCGTTGTATCGGTATCGCCTCCGAGATTTACCGCTTCTAATATGGTATCTTTAAAGTTGTCGTTTTTCAAAAAGCACCACAAAGCCGCTTCAAGAGTGTGCACCACATATCCATCGGATTGAATGTCATCCCTTTTCAATTTATATATATCGCCTTCTAATATGCGTTTATAGTGGGAAAATTCGCTCTGACATTCTGGCATCCAGTCATATATTCCCCCAAATCGCGGTGAATGTGCAATATCACAAAGTATGCCCGTAACATCTTTACTTTTCCAAAAATACACTAGCCGTAGGTATTCCGAGTATAATATGCAGCCTAAAACGGCGCGTGGGTGTGCGTGGGTGATAGAGGAATATTTTTTTATATTTTCTAAACGGGAACCCAGGCTATAGTTTTCAATGTTCATAAGTGCCACAGGAGCGATACGCATCAATGACCCGTTGCCATTGTCATCTTCTCCTGACTGCCCACATTGGTTTGCTGGAGTTCCTTTTCCGAATACCTTAATCGCTGCGAAGGTGGTATGCCCATCGTCAAAGCATTTTCCGTGAGGGGTCATATAGCCATTTTTGTGCCAGTCGGAAAATTTACGCATAAGGGCATCGCAATCTCCGCCTTCTACTATGTTTTCCATAAGGCATAATGTTAGTGAAGTATCATCAGACCAAGTGCCAACAGGCTGGTTGTGCGTTCCTCCGCCTATCATATCGGTTGCTTTGAATGTATCTCGTTTCTTAAACTCATAAGGAACGCCCAGAGCATCTCCTATTGCTCCGCCAATTATGGCGGAGGTTATTTTATATAGAAAACTTTCCTTTGGGGGTTCTTCTATATAAGCACCCACATCCATACCAAATGTGAGATTCATTGATGTTAAAATGTCTTTTACATTTAAAACAGTTCTATGACCAAACTTTTTTTTGAAATCGGCTTCTGTGTGTCGAACAATGTCTGCGACTGTTTTAAGCCCTGCATTACGCAACCAAAATTTGTGCATTATGGCAAGATCCAAATCGTCAAAGCCCAAAAGCAATTTTTGAGCTATTTCTTCTTTTTGCTCCATTGTGTACCTCGTGTTCAATTAAATATAATATACAATCCCTTTGCGACAGCTATTGTCGCGGATTTATGGCTTTTCGCACAGCCATTTCCCATAATTAACCATTTCTTGCTTCAATTCATTCGGGGCTATAACCCTTACATTATATCCCCAAAAGCGTATCCATTCAAGCAAATCCAAGGTTATTGGGTTTTTCATACGGACTTCTATCCATTTTTCATCTTTATGCTCAATTATTTTCATATCATCTAAAAATAAATGCTCTTGCAAAGTCAAGCGGCAATACCAGTTAAATTTGAGTTTAATCAAAACTGGCTCTTTTTTCTGTTCTTTTTTCGCATCCCAAATTGTGCCGTTGTATTTCATCCTGTCCAGTTCTTTTTTAAGAGCATCGGATTTTTTCTCAAAGGTTTCGCTCAAAATTTTAACGTGTGTAAAGCGGGATAATTTAAAACATTTCAATTTGCTCTGGTCATTGCACAAAAGGTAAAGCGAAGACTTATACACAATCAAAGCCCAAGGTTCCAAAATTCTCCTTTTTGGGCTTTCGTCCACAGCACCGCCATACTCAACTTCCAGCTTCCTCTGCTCCAATAATCCTTTTATAAAAGAATTAAAAAATTTCGTTTTGCCATTCCTTGCGCTCTGTTCGCCAACATATTCAAGAACGCCGCCCATCTTGGCAGACAAATCCCTATACAAATCCTTTCCATAAAGCCCGCGTGTTTTTTTGGAACTGCCAGAAATCGCTTTTTCCAAAGATTCAATATCTATGCTCTCGCCAAACATCCAAAACAGGATTCTAGACAGGAGCAAAAAGGAGAAAATATCGCTTTCATTTAATTCTCCGTAAAAATCTATAGCCTGCACATCGGGAATTCTATACCGCAAATTCTGGTTTACGCCAATACTTTCCAAAACGCCAACGTTTTTCATATCTGCCAAGTCGCGCTGAATATCCCTGATATTAGCCACAATATCTTCGTTGTCCAAGGCATTTTTTACATCTTTAACCGCTAAGGGCCTTCCCTTTTTGTGAAGGAAAAAGCGGTACATAGCGAGTATTCTCTGCCATTTTAAGGTGTCGGTGTTGTGCATATTGGGGAAGGTAGAAAATGTGAAATGCGTGGCGACAGGGGGTGTCGCCATTTTTCATTAAGTTAATAGATGTTTTTGGTTCGGGCTTTGGGAGCAATATTCGCCGCTCCATAACTGGTTCTCAGTAAGTTCTCTGCCACAATAGCAACATATCATACCAGCCGACATAGCTAACAAATGTTTTTGGTTCGGACTTTGGGAGCAATATTCGCTGCTCCATAACTGGTTCTCAGTAAGCTCTCTGCCACAATAGCAACATTTCATTTCTGTTACTGTGACCGCTTGATGTTTTTGGTTCGGACTTTGGGAGCAATATTCACCACTCCATAACTGGTTTTCAGTAAGTTCTCTGCCACAAAACCGACATTTCATTTCTGCCATTTTTCACCTCACTTGTTGAATTTACTATTAAATATAGAAATCCTTTGCGACAATGGGTGTCGCGGGTTTTCTATTCGGCTTCTAAACGGTCACCAATTTCTGATAGTTCTTTTATTACATTCCTAAATTCAGTTTTCATTGTTTCTATGCCATTTTCAGAAACTATGTCTGTAAAAAACTTATTAGTATTTGCCCAGTTTTCCCATAAACTCTTTGTCTCTTTACATAATAAAAGAGAATATTCATTATCACCACCATTATAACATATATAATAACCAAATTCTTTTGCCTCTTCTTTTGCTTTATCTATAATTTTTTGGTTATCGTATAATCCAGTTTCTTTTAACTTTGGATGCAACCCATTGACTTTTTCTTTACTATTGAGACCGTAACTAAAACCTTTTTTTTCTTTTCTAAAAGATAAACATATTGCCAAATAATTCCATTTTTTCTTGTATAGCCAAAAATCGACCTCATTTTCTTCAAAGTAAGACTTGCAACACTTTTCTTTTTCAACATTACCATGAAGGTCTGTCTCAAACTCAAACCCTCTATCATTGGCAATTTCCCTCAATGTGGTTAAGAATTTTTCCTTCAATATACGCATTTTCATTGCCTCAATACTGTTGGCAATATCAAATGCCGCAGATACGTACTTGCTATCATTTATTATAGCATCTATGATTTTTTCTTCCATATCTATACCCCCTGGTTGTCCTGTTATTTGCTTTATCAACAAAATGTATTGAGTCAATATTCCATTCAATATTGGATTATCTATCGATTCTTTCTTACACCATTCAAGCCATTCTAGAATATCCTTTTTATATGACATTCTTATATAGCTGAATTTTCCGCCTTTTTTCTTGGACTTTCTACCACCAAGTGTTAAAAATATTAAATGAATTGGTTCTTCTTTAGAATATCTTTTTAACTGCTCGTTTCCCTCTTTAGCATCAATTTTATTCTCCAATATTATTTTTTTACAATCTTGATTTGTTATGATAATATCAGGTCTGCCACCATCAAGAGATTTTTCTTCTTGAACTTTTACACCTTTTATGCTAAATTTTTCCCCAACTTCGCCTTTTTCATCTTCGTTTGTCTCAGCATTTGTTTCATGCTTTTTCGCAATAATTTCTAAAAATTTCTTCAAAAATAAATTACCTTTGCCATGAGAGCCACATGGGTCTAGAAGCGTTGCTAAAACTCTTGAATGAACCCATTCGGCTTTTTTCAATTTTAATTCCTCAAAAATATTAAACTTCTCACCAGATTTTTTCAAACGTTCTTCATCTTTTTCATTTATACTTGAAATTTTATCCAGTAATGATATTATATCTTTTATATCTTCACTCATCTTTATTCTCCTAACTCCCTGCAAATATAGAAAAAATAGGGGAGTTTGTCAAGTGGTAACATTTTTACAATCTCTCAAGTTATTTTCCCAATAATCACAACTTTCTGATAGTTCTTCTATTATTTTTGTAAACTTTTTTACATACTCGTGTTTTATGCCATTTTTAGAAATCACTTCTGTTAATATTTCTACAAGTTTACCAATTTTTTCAGAAATAAGTCTATAAAAAAATTATATAAGAAGTCAATTCTGCTTGCTGTTTTTCTACAAGACCGCCTTCTTTCATTTATCGCCTCCGTATTGCAGCTTTTAAAAAAAGTAAATATTCAGGCGATGTAGGTGAAGGACTTTCAATGCTATCACACCAATAAAAACTCTTTGACTCACAATCCTTCAAAAGAGACTCTTCTTTTACAAAATAATAAATCCAATTTTCTTCAGTCTTATTATTCAAAAAGTCTGTAATTATTTGATTGAGAATATCGTCTGTTGTTAATGTATTATTAGTCTTCTTTCTGTTTCCAAAATCTTTAATCAATGATTTATATAATTCTTTATTATTTGAAGATAGCTGTTCCTTCCAACGCTTATCTTCATTAATAAAAGAAAATCTATTCCGTTCTAAAGAAGTAGCGTACCCTTCCCAGACCGTATAATCGCCTTTTGTTAATAATGCTCTTCTAAATAAATCTGTTGGATTATCAAACAGAGCTTTGAAATTGTTAAAACAATCTTTGAAGTCTGATAATTTTTGAGCATCAAATGCAGATGTGTCCTCAAAATCAATACAATCCAAAATAAAAGAGATTTTACCATCACAAAATTTATAATCTTCTGCTTCCCAAAAAGCATTTTCTATTTCTTTTCTTAAATCGTCAGAACTTTGTTTATAAATTGAGAGTTTAACTACTTCTTCGTCTGATAAAATCGTTTTGTAATTTTTTACAAAATTTGTAATATTTGCAATATCGGTAAATCCTCTTTCCAAAAAAAGATTTGTAAGGAGAATGACATTAACTATTGAATAGTATGGATTTTTGAAAATTACATCAAATCGCGTTATATTCATAAAGAATCTTGCAAATCGTTTTATTTCAATAGCATTAGGATTTGGATATTTTTCTGCATACATTAATAGCGGTATTAACTTGATATATTCCGTTATATCAAAAATATATCCTGCGAGCAAACCCAAATTAAATTTTACTTCATCTTTCAACTCAATGAGTTTTTTAAGAGCATTAAAATAACTCTCTATTTTTTCTAGCGAAAGTCCTTCTATTTTTATTTTTTTAGCAACTTTTATCTCTTTTATTTTACTTTTTAGGTTTATTTCAACTTGTTCTTTATTAGATTTTGTTATTTCAATGAATTTTATCCATTTCAAAAATTCTTTTATGCCTCGACCTGCATAAAACTCTGATTGTTGATATTTCAAAAATAAACCTTGCCATTGCTCCCATTTCGTTTCCCATTCGCGCTTTTCTTGGTCTGAGAGTCCCTCCATTAAGTTTGCCTTAATGTCTTCTTGAACGCATTCAGTTTTTTCTTCAGTCATCTTTCACCTCGCTTGTTGAATCTATTATTAAATATAAAAACGAGTGGCGACAATGAGTGTCGCGAGTTTTCAATCTTTCACGCAGCGGATACTAAACAACTCCGTTTTTTTACTGTTGAATCCGTATGTGACATCTTTATATGCGTACATCGGATTGGAGAAGACGAAGTAGCTACCGTACTCACTAGTACTCCAATAGCAACCCCAGATGCCGACAGCGTAAAAACCATCTGAATCGCAGTAGCCACCCGGCAGAGCCGAAAAGCCGAAGTCATCCGAACCATTGCCAGATTCTCCTTTGTAATTGTTCCAGCCGCTTTTCGACTTGAGCTTTTTTCCAGCTATTTTTTTACCGCCTACGAAATCCACAAGTACTTGCCACTCTTCTTTGCTTGGCAAATGCCAACCAGGAGGACTGCATATTTTTATTGCGGTTGTCCAATCATAAAGCCGCCCGTATTTTTTGCAGTTGCTTTCATCATTATCATAGATTTTACTACCTTCGGTAGCATAAGCCAAATTTTCCGCCATCCAAATTTGGTTGCCTATTTTTACGGTTTTATATACCTTACCGTCTCTAGGGTCAGTAAAATTAGCTTCTTCATTCATCTTTCACCTCGCTTTTTAAATCTATTATTAAATATAAGAACGAGTGACGACAATGGGTGTCGCGGTTTAACAATAAATTTTGTATTTACTTATGTACATTAGGTGGCGGAAGTTTTTTCATAAAGAATTTTTCCCGTATTTCTTATATCTTTGAAAAAAGAAGTATCTTGTTCATTAAAATAATCGTATTCGGCTTTGGAATAAACTAAAATATCCATCGGTATTTGATAATTGATTTCTCTAACAGCATTTGAAGCTAAAAGGTATCTCGTATTTTGTTCTTTAAAAGTCCTCGCAAACTCATTGGAATCCAACACAACCAACACATCCAAATCGCTATCCTCAGTAGGGTTTCCTCTAGCATAAGAACCGAACAAAATAACCTTATAAGGCTTCAATTCTTTAAGCCGCTCGGTCATTTCATCTATAAACGACAGGTTCATGTCAAGATCACAAAAGGGCAGCAAGTTTTATTGAAGAAACAATGAATAAATTAGCGGAACAAGGATGGGAATATTTTGACAAAATAGATATTTATGAAAATTCTTGTTATACGGTAACTCTAATTTTCAGACAAGAGTTTGAGAAACAATCATAAATCATATTTGCTCAATTTAAAATCAAGCAAGAAAGATAATATGCCCAAATCATAACAAATTTTAAAGCAAATAAAAATTATGATTTTTTTAACGACATAATTATACAAATGGATTTCATAATATCTGTTGGTTTAATAAACATTAAGAATTGATTGGACAAATAGTAAAACTTCGCAGAGCCTCAAGATAGACTATGCATAAGGAAGCCTATGTTGAAGGGTCAGGGAGCTTCTATGCAAAGATCTTGCCAAGAAAAGGCTCAGGTTTCTGGCATGGTTTTGTAGTCTGAATAACGGGTAAAACCGAGTGATACCAGCCTGCACTAAAGGCTGGCAATTCATCAGGAGGCTTGAGGTAAAAGGTCGGGGAGTTTACATACGAAGGTCCGTTGGGAACAAGTTCAAGTTTTTGGCGGTATATGCGAACGTAATGTTTTATGTACTTACAATAGCCTGACACCGGTTTTAATTTTCTATGTTACAATATCATCAAAAGGTAAAGCTTCCTCTGCCTTTTGGTTAAGTAAAAACAGGAAGCAACAACCTTCTGGGAAGAAGTATAGAATGGCAAAAGAGAAATTTGAGCGTATTAAGTCTCACTGCAACATCGAGGCTGTAAACCATGGTAAAACATCCATCACCGCTTCGGTAATTAAATACTCCCAAATGGAAGGTTTTGGAGTTGAATGGAGAACCTCTTATGTCTGATAAAAAGAAACTTAAAGAAGAAGGTGTTTTTAATTTAGATGAGGAGTTGGATATCCTTGACGATATGGAATTTTTTGAGGATAATGTATTTGATGATAACGATAGTTTCACCAATCACCGTATGTATCCAGAATGCAGCAATGTATTTCAAGCACTAAACACAGTTAACATCTCGGAAATGAAAACTACCGAAGGAAATAGCGTTAGAGATTTTTTGGAAAATCTAGTTTTTTAAATGAATTATGTATCAAATTTTAGATAGAGTTGTTTTATATAAAAGTTTAAAAGAAGATGAATATCTTGCAATGCATCAAGACATAGCTCGAAAAGTTCTGTCGAATTCAGGTGTCATGTTTAAAAGTTTATCTGCTATTGATTATTCAGACACTCATGGAAAAGTTATTGGTCGGCTTATAGAAGCCAATTACTCAGGTAAAAATGAAAAAGATTATCTTATTGAACACGAAAAAATGATTCGTGAAATTTCATCGAAAGATACTTTAAAATATCCTATTGATGAATATTTAAAAGCTCATGAAAAAATTATAAGATATATTAAACAATCTTTTAACAACTGGAGTCTAGTATTTACTCTTTCTAACGACAAATATCTTTGCATATTTGGAAGAATAGATGAAGTTGCACAGGGAATGGCTTTATCTGATTACAAATTATTATTTAAAAATCTTTGCAAAAAAGAATACTTAGAAAAACATAAAGATTTAGTGCTAAAAATCAGGAAAGAGATAGATTTTACTGATATATACTTAGAAGCTATAACTGAAAAAACTTCTTTAATTAGAGAAATCATAAGCAGAGTTGAAAAAAGAAAAGTCTATTTTCATTTGTTTCACAATGGATTGGAAATGGGAGAATTAAACGAAATTGCTTTGTATTGTTTTTGGATATTGAAATTCCAACCATTTAAGTTAAAGCATGATAAAATTACTGCTACCAGAAATACAAATAAAGTAAATGTTTTAATAGCTGTGTATTTATTCTTAGCTGCTGTAAAAACAGCAGTCAATAAAAAGAAAGGAACAAATTACGGTCTCAATATATCTAATGAGTTCCTTAAGAACCTTGTATATTCTTTTAAATATCAGGATTTAAGTAAAGAAGCTATAATGGGTTGGGCAAAATGTTTATTGGAGGCTTAATGGATTATTTTGAACACTAACCTTTTAGTCCTTTATATATTCATATTGGTAAAGAGGGTATGGTGACTAAAGTATGTAATTCCCTAAATTTTCAATCTTTCACGCAACGGACTTCCAAAAGGCATAGTTTGTGCGAGTTGTTGTGAAAAAATCCGTTGTTGCAAGATGAATGCCACGAGTAGCTTCTGTCGGGGCTGTCTTCTTCTGCGCTCCACCACTGACCTTTTTCGCCGC
>Ga0268262_10005712_pt1 | contig 12236 bp, 7 predicted proteins | sample TergutNc150P3_FD_190354 | JGI IMG/M metagenome (GOLD analysis project Ga0268262, IMG submission 190354) | Nasutitermes corniger P3 segment gut microbial community from laboratory colony in Florida, USA - Nc150 P3 (SPAdes) (version 2) | ecosystem: Host-associated > Arthropoda: Insects > Digestive... | reverse complement strand
ACTGCCGGGAAAAACGGCAGGAAGCCAAGGCATGGATCGTTCCAATGGCGGCAGTCCTTGTAACCCTCCTTTTTACCTGTTCCGTCACCATGCTCAGCATTAACCGTTTTGTCAGGATTCTGGACGCGCTGAAAGGAACGGCAGTTTTCTCCATGTTGATCCCGCTGATTGTTTTTTTCGTCTGTATTTTTTTCATGGCGTTCACCCTTAAAAAAAACACGGGAACCTCTTTTAATTCAATAATCGCGCAACTTGAAAATCTTTCCTCAGAGCAGAAAGACCTTACAAAGCGAATTTCAATTTGTTCCGTAGACGAGCTTGGCACTATCGCCGGCATGGTGAACTCTTTTTGTGAACATCTTGGAGGCGGAATTGGGACGATAAAATACAAGATAAACGGGCTTAACCATACCAGTTTTGAGCTTTCCATCAGTATGGGAAAAACCTCTTCCGCGGTGGAACAGATTTCAAAGAACCTTGACAGCATGAAGAACCTCATGGTCAAACAGGAAAACGGCGCGGAAGAAGCTGGTAAGGCGGTGGGAAATATTAAAAAAAATATCGACGGCCTTAACAAGATGATAGAGCAACAGAGGGACAGCGTAAACATATCGTCATCGGCAATTGAAGAAATGACAGCTAACATTCGCTCGGTAACGCGGACGCTGGCGGAAAACGCCAAGAACGTCGTCGTTTTAACGGAAGCGTCTGAAAATGGAAAATCAGGTCTCCAGTTGGTCGCGCAGGAGATACGGGAAATATCCCATGATTCCGAGGGGCTTTTGGAAATAAACTCGTTAATGAACAATATCGCCGCCCAGACCAATTTGCTTTCTATGAACGCGGCGATTGAAGCGGCTCACGCGGGGGAAGCGGGCAGGGGCTTTGCCGTTGTAGCCGATGAAATTCGCAAACTCGCGGAGTCATCCAGCAAACAATCCAAGACCACCGCGACAATGCTGAAAAAAATAAAAGCCTCGATTGACAACATTACCAAATCTTCCAATGAAGTATTGGCGCGTTTCGGGGCCATAGACACAAGCGTAAAAACAGTTTCCGTACATGAACAAAATATCCTAAACGCGATGAAAGAACAGGAAGTTGGCGAAAAACAAATACTGGAATCCATAGGCAGACTGCGGGATTTAACGTCTTCGGTCAAGAAGGGGTCTGATAACATGGCGGAATCGGGGGAAATGCTTGTTCAGGAAACCGATGAATTTATAAAAATCAGCAAAGAAACAGTGGAAGGCATGAACGAGATACTGAAAGGCATTAATCAGATAAATGTTTCGGTGAACCATGTAAATGAAATGAGTTTGGAAAACAACCGTAACTTTGAATCCTTAAAACTTGAAACGCAAAAATTTAATAATAACGTTGGAAATGAAAAGCAAAAACTCCTGATTGTTGACGACGACGCCATCCACCTTGAAATGGTGGAATCGGTACTGCGGGACGATTATGAAATATCAACCGCCCAATCAACTAAAGAAGCGCTCGCTTTATTTTACCAAGGTCTGGTTCCCCAATTAATATTATTGGATTTAATAATGCCGGATATGGACGGCTGGGATACTTACACCAGAATAAAAGCGATAGGAAACTTGCACGATATCCCGATAGCCTTTTTCACGTCATCAAACGATCCAAAAGACATAAAACACGCGCATGAAATGGGGGCGGTTGATTATATCAAAAAGCCCTACGATAACGATGATCTGAAAAACAGGATAGGGAAAATACTGAAGAATTAAGCTAAGTCAGTTAATAATAAAAACTTGACTAATATTATCCTTAAGTCTAAAATGTTTCCGAAGAGGAAACATGCTGATAAAAATTAATTCTATTCTTGGCGTTTTATTAAACCCCCTGCGTTTATTTAAGCGGCGTTTCCCGCTCCTTTCCTACATATTAAACAGGCTTATAACCATGACGGTAATGCTCTTCCTGCTGGGGTTTGCGGTCTTTGGATTGATGGCGCTTGCCCCCGGAGACATTGTTGATCAGATAATGATGCAGCAACTGTTCAACGAAAATCAGGGGAAGGCCGGGCAAAACTGGCAGACAATGACAGATGATCAACTTGCCGCCCGAAGAACGGAACTCGGGCTTGACAAACCGTTTTATCAACAGTACTTTCTCTGGCTCAAACGCGTTATTGGTGAGCATAACCTTGGAGTAAGTCTAATTTCCCGCGCGCCTGTTTCTTTTTTACTTTCCACAAGAATAATAAATTCACTAATATTAAATATTATATCGCTAATTTTTATCACGATTTTTTCTTTCGCGCTGGGCGTTTATTTTTCCACCAAGGCGGGAACAAAAACCGATTACGCGGTAACATTTTTCGCCCTTGTGCTTCACGCCTTTCCGGGATTATTGCTTCTTATACTGTTACAACTCTTCGCCTCCGTATCAGGACTTTTTCCCGTAACGGCATATCCGCCATTTCCTTTCTCGCAAGCTCCCGGCAAGTTTGTCTTCTCTTATATGCACCACATATTCCTGCCGCTCTTTGCCTCTTTTCTTGGCGGAATAGGCGGCTCCTTGCGGATGATCCGCGCCACCATGCTTGACCAACTTGGACAGCCCTACATCATGTCATTGCGCTCACGCGGCATAGCCGAATGGCGCGTTTATTTTGCCCACGCTTTCCGCAACACGCTTAACCCCTACATCACGGGAAGCGCCAACCTTTTAGCCGGTCTATTTTCCGGCTCACTGATACTGGAAATTATTTTTGCCTACCCCGGCGTAGGAAGGCTCATGTACGAGGCTGTCCTGCAACAGGACATTAACCTGGTGCTGGCAAATATAATGTTTATTTCCTTCCTTGTACTGACAGGCATGGTGTTAGCCGACATAATGCTGGCGTTGGTAGACCCCCGTATCAGATATGGGAAAGAGTAAGCGGTGAAAAAGTTTTTTAATTATATAAAAATTAGACCCGTTGCCATAATTTCATTCGTCTGCCTCGCCATTCTTTATTTTATGATGCTCTTTGCGGAATTTTTCGCCCCATATTCACCTAACACGTCGTTTGCGGATAAAAGTTACCACCCGCCAAACGCCCGTTTTTACAAAGGGAAACTTCAAGCGCAGGAATGCCGGACGACAAATACGGTGACATGGAAGTATGTGCGTATCCGCGATCTTTATTCCCAAATAAAAATATTTGGCGAAGGAGAGCCGTATCATCTTTGGGGATTCATTCCCTCAAACCGCCATCTTTTTACAACCGCGCAAGGCGACTACCCCGTCTTCCTCATGGGCGCGGACAACCTTGGAAGGGACTTATTTTCGCGCATTGTCTACGGTTCGCGCGTCTCCCTTACCATCGGTTTCGTGGCGACATTTATCTCCCTTGCCCTTGCCGGTCTTGCAGGAGGCCTTGCTGGTTTCTTTGGCGGTCTTACCGACTGGTCCATCATGAGAACGTCGGAATTTTTAATGCTTATCCCGTCCCTGTACCTGATACTTTTTCTGCGCTCACTCATGGCATCTAACATGGATCCCGGCCAGTCTTACATGATGATAACGGTAATACTCTCCCTTGTAGGGTGGCCCGGCTCCGCCCGCACGATAAGAGGCATGGTTCACGCGATAAAGCGCGAAGAATTCGTCCTTAACGCCAAATTGGAAATGATCCCCTCAGTGACAATTATTTTCAGGCACATAATTCCGCAAATAGCGAGTCTTCTAATTGTCAGCGTCGCCCTTAGCATTCCCGGCTTTATAATGACGGAGACGGTTCTTTCCTATCTTGGTTTGGGCATTACAGACCCTGCCGTAAGCTGGGGTTCACTCATTAAGCGCGATCTGTCAACAATAGCGAATTTACGCGCCTTCCCGTGGCTTTTAACTCCCGTATGGTTTCTGTTAGGTGTAACTTTGGGCTTTAATTTTATTGGGGACGCTCTTAGGGATTTCTTTGATCCATATCATATCGGCGGAACAGGAAATGAAAAATGGGGATTGGGTAAATTGTTTAGAAAAATTTTCCGACTTCTCAATCGCCACTCCAAACTATCCACTCCCCAAAGCGGCAGCGGCAACGGCAGTGCCGCTACTCCACTCCCCACTCCCCAAGGCGACAGCGGCAGTACCGTCATCCCACTCCCCACTTCTCCCCTCCTATCAGTCCGCGATCTTTCAGTCACTTTCAATGTCCAACGCGGCAAAGATCATATCGGTATTCAAGCGGTACGCGGAGTTTCATTTACCCTGCAAAAAGGCGAAACCTTAGGCATTGTAGGGGAAAGCGGCTCAGGAAAAAGCGTAAGCACTTTGGCAATTCCCGGACTTCACCCCAAGAACGCGGATATTTGCGGCTCCATTTGCTATGAGGGCAAGGAATTAATTAATCTTGAAACTGAGGCGTTACGTGAATACAGAGGGAAAAAGATTGGCATGATCTTTCAGGAGCCTGGACGTTCTTATGATCCGCTCCAAAACATTGGGAGTGTATTTTTAGAAACGTTCAGAAACAGCGAACCTGACATTACCAAAGAGGAATCCGCAAAACGCGCCGCGTCGCTTCTTGAAGAAACAGGGCTTAATAACGGCATGGAGCGCCTTTCCAATTTTCCGCATCAATTTTCAGGCGGACAGCTTCAACGCATAGGCATCGCCCTCGCCCTTGCGCAGGGCTGCGAACTTTTAATCGCCGATGAACCGACTACGGCGCTAGATTTAACAATACAAAAACAAATAGTGGAACTTTTAAAAACCCTGCGGCGAAAGCGTAATATTTCGATTATCTTTATTAGTCATGACATTGATTTGGTAGCGGAAATATCAGATCGCATAATGGTAATGTACGGCGGCCTTATAATGGAATCCGCAGGCGCGGCTGAAATTACAAACAACCCACGCCACCCTTACACAGTCGCCCTCCTTGCCGCCTCGCCTCGCTTTGGGAGTCATTATTCTAAGGAGCGTCTCTTGACCATTCCGGGGAAAGTGAGTGATCCCGCTAATCCGCAGCCCGGGTGTCCGTTTGCGCCGCGTTGTGATAAGGCGGGGAGTGAGTGTGCGAGGGAGATTCCGCAGTTGCTAGTTAAAGATGGGCATGAGTTGCGGTGCTGTGTTGGGTAACGGGAAGATTTACCAAATATTTTACCACGAACCACACGAACCTTTAGCCCATATCTTGTCGTTGTTCGTATTGGTTCGTGGTAGAACTCTTTTAAATCATTTAAATATTACAGTTGATTAATAATCTCCTCAGATAGCCCGGTTCCTTCGGCTATTTGAGAAATAGATAACCCCATCCCTTTAAGATTCCGGGCAATGTCAAGCTTTTCTTCGTTACGGCCTTTTTTAAGACCTTCTTTAAGACCTTTAGCAAGACCTTCACGCTTGGCGTTTGTCATTCCGCTTTGATAATCTAGTTCGGCTTTTAATTCACTCATCTTGCGTATGTATTCTATTTCGTTCTGTGTGAAACCTGTCATTGTTTTTACCGCCATCGCTATGCCTTCCTTTCTATTGATTATCTCAATTATTTTAGCCCTTTTTTCTTCGTCTGTCAAATATTGGAAAAATACCGCCCACAGTTCCGAGTCTGTCATCTCTTCAATAGGTTTTTCGGCTATGGGTTTCGTTTTTATCAACTCAACAGTTATTATTCTGGTTTTTCCGCCAAATGAGACGCGGGTTTTAAGATCGCTGTATGAAAAATCATGTATGAGATGTTTGTCCGGAAAAAATTTTTTCTTTGCAAGAATTGCGATTTGATATGTTTCTTTCAAAGTATAATAACTTTTGTCTGCCCCGTGAATGTCCTGTTCGGTGAATAACATTGACGTATAGTACTCAAGACGCGCCAGTTCATCCGCTTCCGGATTAAACGACATTTCGACATTGACAAGCTCCCCTTCTTTTGTTCTACAGGATACGTCAAAGCGTATATACTTTTGCCTCAGATCATTAATTGGCGGCTCATTGGCGGTGATTGTCTCAACCGTGACAACATGGCCTATGAGCGTTGAAATCAGGTCGGACAACGCCTTTCTTGACGTTGACGTGTCTTTGGTGAATACGGCTTTGAACACCGTATCATAGCGGATGTCAAAGATTTGCGTCCCGTCTTCAAATGGGAAGGGACCCCACTCGTACCGGGCAGGATTTTGTTTTTTTGTTTTCATAGTTATCTCCATAGATAGTTTTTTCCTGAACCTTTATAAGAAGGTTCGCCTATATATGGCGCGAGGTTGCGGTTTTGCTTGACTGAAAATGAAAATTTATCGAAAAATTTTCACACTAAGGGCACGAAGGGACAAAGATCACGAAGAGGGAATGTAAATTATTTTATCATATTAACAATTTCATTGAATGAATCGTCAAATGAACGTTTTATTTTTACTAATTTTTTAACGGCTTCATTGGAATTTATTGATTTTGAAAGGGTATCTTTACTTGGTAATAATAATTGAAAACTCTCAATTTTAAGAGCATCCGCAAGACTTTCAAGGGTTTTATCGCTTACCCATGTCCTATGACACTCGATGCTATTCACTGTTTGCCATGATATATTAGCCATTTCTGCCAGTCTTTCCTGAGAAAGACCAAGCACTTTCCGTTGTTCCTTGAGATTAACCGCCAAAATTATCTTTAAATCGGTCTTTTTCTCTTTCATTTTTATATAATCATACATTTTTAGATATTTATATTGACACGTATTCATATTAATGTAATAATATTAGTATTATGAGAGGTAATTAGTAAAAACTAATTATATAAATAAGGTCTTAAAAGGAGTGTTTTTATGAAAAAAATGATTAAAGGTATAATTTTTGTTATTACAGTATTTACAGTAACTTCATTTTGTTTTATCGCATGCGATAACAATTCAGCAGACAGTGGCAGCAAAACATTGTCGGGCGACATCACTATAATAAGTCCGTCTGCCAATGTTACCACCGGTATGGTACTGACAGCCAATTACAGTGGGAAAGAAACGGTAACTTATCTGTGGAAGAATGGCGAAACTTATGTTGGTACGAATTCAATATGCGTCCCATCCGAAGCGGGAAGCTACACCGTTACCGTGAGCGCGGTTGGTTACAACAGCAAAACCAGCGCCGCAGTTACGGTAACCGGCGCTTCCCTACCCACCCTAACCGGCACGGTAAGTATAACAGGTTTCGCCGCAGTGGAGGAAACCTTGATAGCGTATACCGGTTCACTTGACGGAAGCGGGACAATTTCTTACCAGTGGAAACGGGGGAACGCCAACATCGGTACAAACAGCGACACATATCAAGTGCAAGCCGCCGATATAGGTTCAACGATTACCGTAACCGTAACACGCTCCGGTCATGGAGGCAGTATTACCAGCGCTCCTACGGCCGTTGTCATCGCTGAAATCCCGCCAACGCCGGGATTGGCTTTTACATTGACAGGAAGTTCCTATTCGGTTTCCCGAGGTACGGCAACCGCCGCCGAAGTGGTAATACCGGCACTATATGAAGAAAAGCCCGTGACCATGATAGAGAATAATGGTTTTTCTTCATATACAAATATGACGAGCATCAAGATACCTAACAGAGTAACGAGTATCGGCTCTAATGCGTTTTCCAACTGCACCGCTTTAACGAGCGTTAACATACCTAACAGCGTAACAAGTATAGGCAGTAACGCTTTTACAAACTGTACCAGCATGACTAGTATTACTATACCGTTTTTCGGCTCAACTTTGAACGGAACTTATCCCTTTGGTTATCTTTTCGGCGCATCAATCGCCAGCGGTCAAAATTCATTTATTCCGTCATCGCTTAAAATCGTTATTATAACAGGCGGCAACAGCATCCCCGCCAATGCGTTCTTAGGTTGCGCAAACCTGACAAGCATCACCATACCGAACAGCGTGTTGAGTATCGGCGATAGCGCGTTCTCCGGCTGTTCTAGCCTTTCGGATATTACTATACCCACCAGTATAACGAGTATTGGACAGAGCGTGTTTTCCAACTGCACCAGCTTGTCGGATATTACCATACCCACCAGTATAACGAGTATCGGACAGAGCGCGTTCTCCAGTTGCACCAACCTGACGAGTATCATTGTACCCGACAGCGTAAAAAGTATTGGACAGGGAGCGTTCTCCGGTTGCACCAACCTGACGAGTATCACTATACCTTTTGTCGGCGCGACTTTGAACGGATCATCAAATACAAAATTCAGTTATATATATAGTAGTACGACGACATCGCTAACCGTCATCATAACGGGTGGCAACAGCATCCCCGCCAATGCGTTTGAAAACTATAGAAACCTGACGAGCGTTACGATACCTGACAGCGTGTTGAGTATCGGCGATAGCGCGTTCATCGGTTGCAGTGGTCTGACGAGCGTTATTATACCTGACAAGGTGACGAGTATCGGCGATAAAGCGTTCTCCGGCTGTGCTAGCCTGTCGGATATTACTATACCGGACAGTGTAACGAGTATTGGACAGAGCGCGTTCAGCGGTTGCAGTGGTCTGACGAGCGTTATTATACCTGACAAGGTGACGAGCATCGGACAGAGCGCGTTCAGCGGTTGCAGTGGTCTGACGAGCGTTATTATACCTGACAAGGTGACGAGTATTGGACAGAGCGCGTTCAGCGGTTGCAGTGGTCTTACGAGCGTAACGATAGGAAACAGCGTAACGAGTATCGGCAGTGCTGCGTTCTCCGGTTGCACCGGCCTGACGAGCATTAATTTTAACGTGACGGCTATGACTGATTTAACAACAGACAGTAATAATGTATTCGATAATGCAGGAAAAAATACGGATGGTATAATAGTAAATATAGGAGCTAACGTAACTAAAATACCTGCATATCTGTTCTACTCAAAGAAAATAACAACAGTCAATTTTGCGGATGGAAGCGTATGTCAAAGTATCGGCTCTAATGCGTTCTCCTATTGCAGTCTGAAGAGCGTTATTATACCTGACAAGGTGACGAGCATCAGCACTAGCGCATTCTACGGTTGTGCTCTGACGAGCGTAACGATAGGAAACAGCGTAACGAGTATCGGCAGTGAAGCGTTCCGCGGTTGCAGTCGTCTGATGGGCGTTAATATACCTGACAAGGTGACGAGTATCGGCGATAACGCATTCCGCGGTTGCACCGGTCTAACGAGCGTAACGATAGGAAACAGCGTGACGAGTATCGGCACTAGCGTATTCTACGGTTGCAGCAGTCTGACGAGCGTTACTATACCTAACAACGTAACGAGTATCGGCACTTCTGCGTTTAACGGTTGCAGCGGTCTGACGAACGTTATTATACCTAACAACGTGACGAATATCGGCGATTATGCGTTCGGCGATTGCAGCGGTCTGACTAGCGTAACGATAGGAAACAGCGTAACGAGTATAGGCAGTGAAGCGTTCCGCGGTTGCAGTCGTCTGACGGGCGTTACTATACCTGACAACGTGACGAGTATCGGCACTTCTGCGTTTAACGGTTGCAGCGGTCTGACGAGTATCACTATACCTTTTATTGGCGCGGCTTTAACATCAAATACGTTTTTCGGTTATATTTTCGGCGCGTCAAGTGATAACCGTCAAAATTCATCTATTCCGGCATCGTTGAAAACCGTCATTATAACAGGCGGCGGCATCCGCGCAAATGCGTTCTACGGTTGCAACGGTCTTACGAGCGTTACTATACCTAACAACGTGACAAGCATCGGCAATAACGCGTTCTACGGTTGCAGTGGTCTGACGAGCGTTATTATACCTGACAAGGTGACGAGCATTGGCGATAGCGCGTTCTACGGTTGTAGCGGTTTGACGAGCGTAACGATAGGAAACAGCGTAACGAGTATCGGCGATTCTGCGTTTAACGGTTGCAGCGGTCTGACGAGCGTTACTATACCTAACAACGTGACGAGTATCAACTATGCTGCGTTCGGCGGTTGCAGCGGTCTGACGAGCGTTACTATACCTAACAACGTGACGAGCATCGGCCAAGGCGCGTTCGGCGGTTGCAGCGGTCTGACGAGCGTTACTATACCTGACAGTGTTACCAGCATTGGGAGTGGCGCTTTTTATAATTGCGCCAACCTTACCAGCGTAACCATACCGGACAGCGTTACCAGAATTGGGAGTGGAGCTTTTGAAGGTTGCACCAATCTTACAAGCGTAACATTTAAAGGTATGTTTAATCCGCAAATATTTCTTGAGCATAATTATAGTCAAAATCATTTTGACGGTGATTTAACAACAAAATATCTTGCAGGTGGTATAGGTACGTACACAAGACCAAGCGGCAATAGCATAACATGGACGAAAAAGTCTGACTAACAAATCAAACAAGAAAGGAGTGTTTAAGATGAAAAACAAAAAAACGTTTTTATGGATCGCCTTAATAGTAACGGCGATAATTCCAGTTTACGCACAGCAGTATAACCCAGAAAGTGATTTTAAGATTGATTGGGACAAAAATGTAAAAAACGGCGTAATAATTACCAAATATATTGGTACAAAAAAAGAAGTCCGTATTCCTCCAAGCATACAAGATAATCCGGTTACCGGAATTGGGGGTGAAGCTTTTAATAACAACGATAACATTACCAAAGTAATTATACCGAACAGCGTTACAAGCATTAGGGATGGTGGTAGGTGGGGTTCTGCTTTTTCCGTTGAATATAAATATTATGGTGCTTTTAGCGATTGCTCTAGCCTTACCAGCGTAACCATACCGGACAACGTGACGAGCATCGGCTATTTCGCGTTCAACGATTGCAGCGGTCTGACGAGCGTTATCTTTCAAGGGACAATTGCTATAGCAGGTTTTAGTTATAATGCCCCATTCCCAGGCAACTTGCGACAAATTTTTTACAGTACAAATTCAACCAACGGAACGCCGGGGACTTATACAAGGGAGAGCGACAGTGATACATGGAAGAAGATGTAGCGGAGAGGGAATAAGGTTATGTCAAAAGAAAATAACAAATCTGTTAATAACTGGCTCAGTGAAACTACCACTTGGCTTATTATTGTTATAGCTATTTTATTAGTACTCGTGATTATTCTTGGATTGAGTTATTTTACAAACTCTACGAAATTGAAGGATAATGAGTATACTATTTGGTTTTTATTTATGCTATTTGCCGCTGTAATTTCATGTTTATTTAATGCGGTTATTTCTTTTGTATCAAGAAAACTAGAAAAGAAAAGAGATGCAGATATAATGCAAGAAATTACAAAAGAAGTATCTGTTGCTTTGAAACAGAGCAATTTGGTTAGCGGCATTCGAGAGGATATTCTAAGATTATTAATGAATCAAAGTTCGATAACCGGAGAAATAAAAAGAATAAGAATATTTGCGCATGAGAGCAGAAGTTTTTCTAAATTCTTCGCTAGTTATTCAGAAGAAAATAAAAAATCTTTAGAAGTTATTGAATTGGATATTTTAATACATAGTCCGAAAGTAGATAAAGATCATCCGGTAATTAAAGAATGGGTCGAGATATTAGAAAATAATAAAATAGATACTTTAAGGATTAGAAATCCAGATAAGGTAGACCGAAGATCTTTCTATGGTATGGTTATTGAGTTTAAAGGGCATCTCCGTATAGGGCTGATAGGTTTTTATCAACCTAAAGGCAAAGATAATGAAAGTGCAATCCCATTAAATAGTCCGTATGGGGTATTTAGCGAAAGCACCATTTTAGATGTTCTTGATGAATACTTTGAACATTATTGGAGTATTTCAGAACCATTGTATGAAAAATACAAAAATCCCTACGAATGAAAAAAACTACCACGAACCACACGAAAATCACGAACTTTTTGCACATCTTGTCGTTGTTCGTGTTGGTTCGTGTGGTTCGTGGTAAAATTCTTTCCTATTCCTCATCTCCAGCTAACAATTTATCGCGGTTGAGTTTATATATTTCGTTATCGGGATCAATTTCCAGAGCGCGGTTTATATCGGCAAGAGATTGTTCATTGTCACCTTTTCTTTTATGCGCTATGGCGCGTTTGTTATATGCGGAGCTATTTTGCGGATCAAGACGGATTGCCTCGGTATAATCGGCAATGGCTTTGTCCGGGTCTTTCAGTTCCAGATGAGTATCGCCGCGCCTTAACAGGGCATAAACGAACTGCGGATTAAGACGGAGAGCTTCATTTAAGTTTTCCAGAGCCTTCTCGTAATCTTCAAGCTGATAATAAACCATTCCCCTGTTGCACCAAGCCATCGCGTAATTACCGTTAAGGCGGATTGCTTCGCTAA
>Ga0268262_10005711_pt1 | contig 12237 bp, 11 predicted proteins | sample TergutNc150P3_FD_190354 | JGI IMG/M metagenome (GOLD analysis project Ga0268262, IMG submission 190354) | Nasutitermes corniger P3 segment gut microbial community from laboratory colony in Florida, USA - Nc150 P3 (SPAdes) (version 2) | ecosystem: Host-associated > Arthropoda: Insects >... | reverse complement strand
GTCCCCCGGGGACAAGTATCAGCATGGTGAATATTTGCGGCAGAAATTGCACAAGGCTAAGCTGGTAGTCCCCGGCGCCAAGCCTGAGCGCGAATAAATTGTTGTTATTGGAAGTGATATTTACAGCCAACGCCGCAAGCAGGCCGTCCATAGCGTACCGCATGGCAATGGGATTTGAATCGGCGAATTTTTTGGCGCGGGTGAATAGGTTTATTAACATTCTGGTACCAAATTTTGGCAATTATTCACTTTATCAAGCATGAATTAAGGCATAATCTTTTTCAAGTTTTTTCTTGAAATTTTTAAAAAAATATATTGACATATTGTACTAGTACATATATAATTGTACTAGATGAATAGTACAATTACAAAGCAGACAAAAACCGCCTCGCAGGAACCTGTCAATTTTACGCTGGACACGGTCAACGGAGCGCCCATTTACAGGCAGATTATTCAGCAGATTGAGTATGCTATTCTTTCGGGGCGGATACAGCCCGGCGACCGTTTGCCTACGATTCGTTCTCTTGCGGTGGAATTAAAAACAAACCCGAATACAATCGCCAAAGCCTACAACGAATTGGAGATTCGCGGTATTTTGGCGACACAAGTGGGCAGTGGCACTTACATTTCCGATAAAAAGCCCGTGCTCGAAGATGACGGTCTTAAACGGAAAATCAAGGAAGTTGCCGGAAGATTTATTCAGGAAATGCGGGATCTGGGAGTTGAAAAAAAAGAACTGCCCGGATTAATAGAGTCAATTATAAAGGAGGAAAAGAAATGAGTTTATTTAATAAAGAACAGCCGTTGGTCAGTAACAAGCCGTTGAAAATGAAGCCTGATTTTTCTTTAGTGTTGCTTCAGCTTGCCATATTAATTGTCGCGTCTGCGGCGCTTACGGTGGTTTTTCTAAAGACTGCCTCTCTGGAAAATACTACGGATATTTGTATCTATATTACTATTTTCCTTGTTGTGTTTATCCTAACGTTCTACATACGCAAAAACAACGAATGGGAACGTGCCATTGTTCTTCGCTTTGGTAAATTTCAAAAGGTCAGGGGGCCGGGGCTATTTTTCCTTCTGCCCGTCGCCGATCGCGTCGCTCAAACAGTTGATATTAGAATCAGGGTGTCGGATTTTTCCGCGCAGAAAACTCTGACGGGCGATTCCGTTACCGTCGATGTTGACGCGATATGTTTCTGGCTGGTATGGGATCCGCAAAAAGCGGTTCTTGAAGTTGAAAATTATATTGATGCGGTGGTGTATTCCTCCAAGACAGCGTTGCGTAATGCGGTTTCAAGTCATGATCTTTCAACTTTCCTTGAGCGCAGTGATGTGATTGAAAAGCAGATTCAGGAAGAGGTTGACAAAAAAACTACCGATTGGGGGATAACGGTTCTTCATATCGAGATAACGGATATTCAAATACCTGAGCATTTGCAGGATTCACTTTCGCGTGTCGCGCAGGCGGAAAGGGAAAAGAAGGGACGTATTCTTCTTGCGGAAGCTGAAATTGAAATTGCCAAGAAACTGGAAGAGGCGATTACTATTTATGCTAAAAATGAAGGAGCGATGAAACTTAAGATACTTTCAATTTTAAATGAAGGTTTAAAAGCGGGTAACTCTATGATGCTTGTACCTAATACGATAACGGAGGAATTAAAAACGAAAGACATATTTGGTCTTCAAGCGTTAAATGAAATTAGGAAGGAGGCAAATAAATGACGGTTGTAAAAGCGGAAAATGTGGTAAAGGATTACGGTCTTAATGATCAGACGGTACACGCCTTGCGTGGCGTTAATCTTGAATTTCAAGGCGGGGAATTTACCGCTATCGCGGGACCTTCGGGGAGCGGCAAGTCTACGTTTCTACATTTAGTTGGCTGCCTTGATACGCTGACAGGCGGGACAATGCTGATAGGCGGTTCGGATACCGGGAAAATGTCCCGTCAGCAGTTGGCGCTTCTGCGGCGGCACAGTATTGGTTTTATCTTTCAAGCTTACAATTTAATTCCTGTTCTCTCGGCAGAAGAAAATATTTCTTTTCCCCTGTCCCTGCAAGGCGTTCCCCAAAAAGAAATCAAAGAGCTTACCGAAAAAGCCCTGCATGACGTGGGTCTTGATGAAATGGCTAAACGGCGTCCCAAAGAGATGTCCGGCGGACAGCAGCAACGGGTCGCTATTGCACGTGCGCTGGTAAAAAGGCCGGCGTTGATTCTCGCTGATGAACCTACCGCAAACCTTGATTCAACTATCGGTCGTGAAATTCTTGAACTTATGTTGAAATTGAATAAAGCCGAAGGAACAACGTTTATTTTCTCCACGCATGATCAGATGGTTATGGATTACGCCCGCCGACTTGTGCGTATCCGCGACGGGCAGATTGAAAGTGATGAGGTAAAGGAGGATGCGGCATGAAACTTCATTTCATATTTGATTTAAATGTGCGCTCCTGCGACCGCGCAAAAAAGAGGTTAACATGACTTTATCCGGTATTTGGGAATTAAAGAAAATTGCCATGCGTAACCTTGCGCGGCACAAGGTAAAAACGATTCTTACCTCGGCGGCGATAACAGTAAGCGTAGCCGTATTTATTTTTATAAACGGCTGGTTAAGGGGAATGATAATTGACTCACGAAGGAATATTGTCAATTACGAAATGGGCGCGGCCAAACTGCAAACAAAACTTTACTTTGAAAAAAAAGACGAAATGCCCAGTTACGAAAATTTTACCGATTGGGAAAAATATCACGACGCGCTGGATACGGAAGGTTATGTAAGCGCGCCACGTTATGTGTTTTCAGGAACGCTGTCTTCAATATCCGGTTCGGCGCCCATTGTTTTTTATGGGGTAGATCCTGCATTTGAGGCGGAAACAATGCGCTATGTCCCCTATGTGGATTTTGGCCGTTATGTGCAAAATGGGGATTTTGGAATTGCGCTTGGAACGTATGCCGCTGAAAAACTCAAAGTGGGTATTCCCACGCGTCCGTATCGGCAGGAACTGGAGGAATTAATTGTTTCTGCCACGCAGAATAGCGCCGGCGCAGACAAAGTCAGCGATGCTGATTTTATCCGCTCGCTTTACAATGCCGCTTCTAAGAAAAAATCTTTCTGGGACGTAGATAAAAAAACAACAGAACCTCAACCGAGCGCAAAGCGTGAAGGTTCCCCTCTTGAAGGCAACGAGCGTATGATTTTAAAAAAAGACGCTTCACGTTCCGATCTTGACCGTTACTGGAATATACTTGACGCGTCAGGCCGCAACGACGTGCGGATTAACGCGGTAATCGATATTAAAGCCGTACCAGAAACAATTCGCGCCGACAAGTGGAAAGGCGAACTTTTTCCCGCGTTGCACGACGAAGATAAACCGCTGGTAGAAGCCGCCTACGAATATCAGGATTTTATTGACAGCTATCTTCTTGTCGAGGAAAATGAAAAAGCGCTTAACGATGTACTTACAGCCATGATTCGCGCGGGCTATTCGGGAGCGGTGGCTCATGTAAACCAGTCATTGGAAGTAAAGGTAGTTGGTGTGATCAATTCTCCGGCTCCGCTCCCAAATGGCAATACGGCATATATTCCCCTTGATATTTTACAGGACGAAACTGTAATGATGCTTGAAGGCGCGGTAACGGAACTTGTTATCAGGGAGAAGAACGCGCCTGATTTTCGGCTTCCGGGAAAAAGTGAAAGTTCCTCCGTAATCAGCACCGCGTTAGAACGAGGTCTTGCCAAAGCGGGGTATGTTATGCCAAATGAACTGATTGTACATACATGGGAAGAGTATATGCAGGACTATCTGGGTTACGAAGCGATGGAAAATACCATGCCGCAGGTGGTAGCCGGTCTGTTACTACTGCTATCCTTCCTTGGAATTTCAAACACAATCCTTCTTGCCATATTGGAGCGTACCAAAGAAACCGGCATGATGAGGGCTATGGGTATGACCGACCGACAAATGATTTTGGTCTATATGCTGGAGGCGGGCTTTTTAGGATTCATCGGTTCGGTTTTGGGGATAATACTTGGCTGTATTATAAATTATCCAATGGTGAAGTACGGCATAGATTTTAGCGCATTCGTCGATATAATGGGCGGCAATGGTATTGGTTTCCGTACCACATCGTCTTTCCGCAGTATATGGAATGTGCCGGTAATTATCGGTTCTGGCATAATTGCGACAATTATCTCTTCATGTATGGCATTCTTTCCTACGCGCCGCGCGTTAAAGATGCCAATTACCGAAAGTTTAAGATTCGAGTGAGGTGAAAATGACAGTTAACTACAAACAAGACGGAACTAGCGCTACTATCAAAATTACACAACGAATTAGACAAGGCGGCACAGGCACTCTTATAAAAATCGCTTACAGAAATATTTGGCGTAACAAACGGCGGACATTCTTTTGTATTACGGCAGTCGGAATAGCGGTATTTTTTATCGTGTTATATTCATCCATGATAGAAGGAATGCTCAGGAATATTATTGAGGTAGTGCAAATCTATGATCTGGGACACGTTAAAGTTGTTTCATCCCAGTACGATGCGGAAAACGAGTATATGCCCGTACAGTATCCTGTATCCGACGGTAAAAGCTGGAAAGAGCTTGCCGCTTCGATTAAGGAAGTCCCCGGTGTACGTGCGGTTTTCCCTCGGATTTCATCTCTTGCGACATTACAGGAAAGCACAACCAAGCACGCTGTATTATGGGGGCTTTGTATAGAAGACGAGATGGCGGCGAATCATTTCAATCTGACGGATCGTAGCGATGGTCTTCTGGAAGGCCGCTGGCCAGAGAGCGGAACCCACGAATGTGCGATAGGCCGAGTCTTTGCCCATAAATCGGGATTGTCTGTTGGTGACAGAATTCCGCTTAAAACGGTGTCCGCGCAGTTTTCGGATAAATACTGGAGTCCCGTTATTACCGGAATTTTCAATTTTGATTATATCAAATATGACGAGCAGTTTATCATTGTTGATATTGAACGTCTCCAGCGGCTGTTGGTGCTGGATGAAGGAACCCAATCATTGGTGATTTTTGCCAATGATGAAAAAGAAAGCGGCGCGATTGCCACCGCCGTACAAAATATACTGGGGAAAGATAATGTCGTTACCGAATGGCATGACAATTTCTGGGTTGCGATAATGCAAATGGTAACGCCAATCTACACGATGATATTTTTAGTATTCCTGATTGTAGCAAGTTTTCTGATAATTAATACTGTAGTAATGATCATTCATGAACGGATAAAAGAAATTGGCATGATGGGCTGCCTTGGTATGACACGCGCCGAGATAGTGAAGGTGTTTTTTTTCGAATCTCTTTTTCTTGCCATGCTTGGCGCGTTTGTCGGCGTGATTGTCGGCGGTATTATTGCCGGAATCGGATCCGTTTATCCTATCCGCATGGGGGATATGTACGGAGACACATTTAGCGAAATGCCGCTAGGCAACGCGATTTTTCTTGGGATTAGTCCGTTTATAATTATTCGCGCATGGCTTCTTGGCGTTGTGGTAACGTCGGTTTTTACGTTGATACCATCGCTTAAAAGCGCGTTTGTTGAGCCTGTTGAGGCGTTAAGGAGATAGAGAACAAATAACAGGTAACAGATAACAGGTAACAAAGGAAGAGATTATAGGAGGTTTTTTATGTGCAAGAAAATTTTATTGGTTGCGATAATGTTATTCGTTGCCATTACTGTTTTTGCTCAAGCGCCGTTGGCGGCGGAGTTACTGCGGCGTGTTGATAACAATGAGATTTATACAACTATTGAATACGAAGGCGAGATTATCATTGAGTATCAGGGATGCCGTTATGTGAAAACTTTTAAAGCATGGGGCAGGGGAAATACCCACAGCTTTATTGAGTTTACAAACACGGAAGACAGGGGAACAAAGTATTTAAAAAGAGACGGTAGGCTCTTTGTGTATTCGCCTGATACGGAAGAAGTAATGTTAATATCAGGACATATGCTCAAAGAGTCGATGATGGGTTCCGATATGTCTTATGAAGATACGTTGAATAACGAAACATTGACCAGCCGTTATGATCCTGTTATCGCGGGTTCTGAAACCGTAAACGGACGGGATTCGTGGGTTTTGGAATTAAAGGCTAAAAAGAAAACTGAAAGTTATCCGTCACGTAAGTTGTGGATAGACAAGGAGAATGGCGATCTTTTACGCTATGAACTCTTTGCTCTTTCGGGAGCTAAACTAAAAGACTATAATTTATTAAGAGCAGAAGTAATTAGCGGACGACGTTTCCCTGTAGAGGGAGAAATGCGTGACCTTATGCGCAAAGATTCAAGGACTAAATTTGTCATGAAAAATGTGGTGCTTGATAAGCCTATTGCGGATTCGGTTTTCAGTCAAAGGAATTTGGAGAGGTAGGGGACAATGAGCAAGGAGCAATTAGCAATTAGCAATGAGCGAAGTAACCAATCTGTATGTGGTACTTCACGATAAGATTGCGGACAATGACATTGCTAATTGCTCACTGCTCATTGTCTTAGGAGTAATTATGAAACGACAAAAATTTTTATTTGTTTTGTTTGTTTTTTCAATTAGTAGCAGTCTTCCAGCACAAGGACTGACTGTCTCAGGTATACTGGATTCTTCCGTCTCCATGCAAGCCGGGGCAGGGGATGCGCCGGATTTTTCGATGGGGTTTGAAGAATACGCTAACATTAGATTTCAATCAAAAATCAGGGACAAGGCAACAGTCTATGGCGCGGTAAACTTTATCGCCGCCTCCGGAAATTATGCGGCTAACGCGAAGATGATGGCGGGTCTTGGAATTGGCTCTCCGTTAAATACGACATCTTATGTCTACGGAGAAAATTATATCGCAGGAATAGAACTTGAGCGTCTTTATTTTCGGCTGTTAGGTGAAACTGTGAATTTTGACGGCGGGCTGATGCGTCTTCCGTTTGGTTTTGGGCAGGTGTGGGGGCCTTCGGATTTTCTCAATACAAGAAATCCGTTAAAACCGGATGCCCGCCCTCGCGCGATTCTGGGAGCGGCTTTTTTCTGGTATCCTACGGAAGAAACAAAACTGAATGTCTTTTTTTCCGCACCCCGCGATCCATATTTGCAAGAAGGTGACGGCTCATTTTTAGGACTGTCTTTTGATAAACACTGGAATAAGGCAAGTATACAGACGCTTTACTGTTTTGAAACGCCAAAAAAAGATTCAGATTACGGTATTCATCGCGTTGGACTTTCCATAAAAGCCGATTTGGAAGTGGGGCTTGTCATAGACGCGCTTTATACTTACAACCACGAAATGGAAACTAGACTTGACGGGCTTTCTTTCAGCGGTGGCGCCGACTATTCTTTTTTCGACGGTAAATTAATTCTCCTTGCCGAATATCTGTACAATGGTAAAACTTCATCAACCGCTTTCAATCCTGAGAAAAATTTACTTGGTTTTTCCAATAATAACTATCTATATACAAGTATTACATTGCGTTTTAATGATTTCACCAATATAAGCGCCGCGCTTATTTCCGGTTTGGATGATGTTTCCTTTACTCAGGTTGTCACTTTTAACCACGACCTGTTTCAAGGAGCGGTTTTGACAATTACCGCGCAGGTTCCCCTTGACCGTGATTTGTTTTCAGGAGACGGAAACCGCGGTGAGTTGGGGCCTATACCACCGGGTTTAAGTACAGGTCGCTACTTTGATTGTACCGCCAAAATAAGACTGAGATTTTAGGGGCTCTAATAAGTTTGAATTTTGCCACGAACCAACACGAACAACGACAAGATAAGTACAAAAAGTTCGTGTAAGTACCGAAGGTACTAGTTCGTGAGGTTCGTGGTAAAATTCTTATTTTTAATCACACTATATTTATTTTTTTTTATATTTGAAATATGATTGAAATGTGAAAGAAAGCAACTATTTCCGTGCTGTCATTATAGCCGGTGTCACCGCAGTCAGTGTTGCCGTCTCTTTGGGTCTTTATGCGTTGTTAATTTTTTCTTGCGGGATTAAAACTACTGTTGACGAAATTCAGTTAACGCATGGAGAAGAATTTATCGCAGAGCGGGAATTTGTGGAGCAACTTATTTCGCAACCTGATTTTCAAGATACATTTAAAATCAGATTGATTCGAGAAAACGAAACGCAGGAACAGAACGGGACAAAAGCGAAGGCTGTCAAATCACCTAACTTGCTCATTGAGTTTGCGGCTTCATGGACACAGCCAGAAGGAATTCCCATCTCAAAAACATGGTTTGTACCCAGGGAAAACCCATTGGAGGCGCGTATCGACACAAGTTTTGCCGACTGTCTTGACGGGAGCGAGACAATAGTTCCCATTGACGAAATTGCGCCGCCGTATGCTGGGCTTTTGGTAGACGGCCTGTGCGTGACGGATGATAATTATCCGCTGGTACGGTATGTTTCAATACGCATAAAGGCGGCGGATGACGGCGGCGGAAAAAAGGTCCGGCTTCTGAAAAAAATCGCCGCGTTGGAAACAACGCTTACAGGGGTGAATAAGCAGTTGGTGCAGAATGCGCCGTCAATTGTCTGGATATGCGCCGCAGGGGATCTTATGCTGGATAGGGGCAGCGGCAATATTTTGATCGATGAAGGCACTGAGGGTATTTTAGGAAAAACGGCGGACTATTTTAAAAGATCTGACCTTAACTTGGTAAACCTTGAAGGAGCAGTCAGCAATCGTGGCGCTAAAGTCGCAAAAAGTTATAATTTCCGTTTTGATCCACGGGTCGTTCCGCCTTTAAAAGAGGGGAATATAAACGCTGTGTTACTCGCAAATAACCATATCTTTGACTATGGTGAAATCGCGTTTTTAGATACGCTGGAACATCTGGAAAAAAACGAAATAGCAATTCTGGGCGCCGGACGTGATATTACCGCCGCCGCCGCTCCTTTTGTATTTTCAACGGAGGGGCTTCAGATACATGTTTTCGGAATAGCCTCGTTTCCACAAGAACGTACCGGTTGGGACGGCGCTTCGGTCGGCGCTACCGTAAAAAAAGCGGGTATGCTTTTTGCGGGAAAGGATAGCTTAGAATTGCTCAAGATAAATCTTGATAAAAAAGACGGAGTTCTTAATGTGCTTTTGTTTCATGGCGGTCATGAATGGACATGGAGACCGGATGCAAATACCCGCAGTCTGTACACTGATCTTGCACATAACGGAGCTGACTTAATTATCGGCTCTCACCCCCATACGGTGCAGGGGTTTGAATGGCTGGATGGGAAGCTTGTTTTCTGGTCGCTGGGAAATTATGTTTTTGCAGGAATGAACGGATTAGACGGCGGCGAGGAAGGACTGTTGATTCGGTTAGGTTATGTTGGAAAAACGCTGATCTATTTTGAGCCGGTTCCCGTACAGCTTAAAGGTCCCCGTTCTGATATTGGCAAGGCGGAACAACTCAAGCGTTTTTACAAGCTTTCACGGGAATTAGCCGGTGAATAAATAGCAGACAGGAAGGCATTATGCAGAAAACAATTTTTGGCAAAACCTCTTTAACAGTAAGCCGTACCGGATTTGGTTGTATCCCAATACAGCGTATTTCCTATGAGGAAAGTACCGCGTTGTTACAACACGCTTACGAAAATGGCGTTACCCTATACGATACCGCCAACGGATATACAACCAGCGAAGATCGGATTGGAACCGCGCTTCATCATGTCCGCGATAAAATTGTGTTATGCACAAAGTCGGGCGCGCAAACTCCTGATAAACTAATGGAACATATCGAGAACAGCCTGAAAATGTTGCGCACGGATTATATCGATGTATTTCAACTTCACAACCCGTCATTTGTACCGCGCCCTGAAGGAGAAGACGGTCTTTATGCCTGCACGTTGAAAGCGAAGGAGCAGGGTAAAATCCGTCACATAGGCATTACCGCGCACAGCAAAGATAACGCAAAAGAAGCGGTGTTATCTGGTTTATACGATACCCTGCAATACCCCATCTCTTACTTATCTTCTAATGAAGAATTGGCGCTTATCACTCTTTGCCGCGAGCACAACATGGGTCTCCTTGCAATGAAAGGCCTATGCGGCGGATTGATTAGCAACGCCAAAGCCGCGTTTGCGTTTTTGCGTCAGTATGAAAATGTAATTCCCATTTGGGGAATACAGAAAATGCGCGAGTTGGATGAATTTCTGTTATACGAAAATGATCCACCATTGTTGGACGGCAATTTGTTAAGCGCCATTAAAACTGACAAGGCGGAGCTTTCAGGCAGTTTCTGCCGGTGTTGCGGTTATTGTCTGCCATGTCCCGTTGGCATTCCCATTAACAATGCGGCGCGTATAACATTTTTAGCCAGAAGGGCAGTCAAGGAGTACTGGCTGTCAGAAGAATGGCAAAAAAATATGCGGCTTATTGATGATTGCACTAACTGTGGTCATTGCAAACAGAATTGCCCTTACGGACTGGATGTGCCTGCGCTGCTTAAGGCTCAACAAGAAGAGTATTTTAAATTGGTGGCGGATGAAGGGAATTAACAAGAAAGGTAGAATATAATTTTTACCTTTGTGTTTTTTTACTTGTGATCTTGCCTTGACGTATACCAAGAACAAGATAATTGCCAACTTTCGTCTGCCACCCCTTACCCATTGCACGAAGTTTTTCTGCGTCAGAGTTGGGGAGGCGAATTGAAACAACAACCTTTTTTTCCGCGACTGTAGGTCTTCCGTTCCTGTTAATATTTTCCTTAAACGCCGCAAAACCGCGTCCAATACGCTTTACATTCTCGGTTTCTATATCTTTATCTGTTATGCCGGTAGGAAACGCAGGTATTTTCTTTTTTGCTAACTTTGCAAGCTTTTCAGGAGTCCACTCTTTTCTAATTTCTTCCGAGTTTTTTTTAATCATCTTTCTCATAATGTTTCTCCCATTCCTTTTTATGAACTTTAAATAACGTTATTATTCGTATTCTTCCGTTACGAGGTGTCCAACATAGACAAAGTCTAAGTCCTTCGATTTTACCATAGGATAAAAATCTTTCTTCTCCGTAATCTTTGCGATAATCACATTCTGTTACCACATTGGGATCGCTAAGAACAAATTCGGCAAGATCAAAAGGCAGACCGCGCTCAATAATGTTACGTCTGTTCTTTTCCGGGTCGTATTCAAATTCAAGTACATTTCCCATATATTGTTAATGTAATACATTTACAATATGATGTCAAGTGGTCTTTTTTAGGTATTTTGTCAATGGTTATTCTTTCTTCCGCTTTCTTTTTGAAATATCCTATTGTATCAATATCTATTCGTATTGAAATCTGTTTCCGTAATTTTTTGAAGTACGGATTTGGTTTTGCGTTTGTAAAATCGTATTCCTTTACCATTTTATTATCTTTTATATAACGTGAACAGGTAAACGACATTTTTGCGGTTGCGATGAAGGGGGTGTCCAAGAAGTAAGAAACAACCACGGAATACACGGAGGAAGATAAGATTTTCGTACCAAAAACTCCGTGAAACTCCGTGTCCTCCGTGGTTAAAAATTCTTATTGGACATCTCCAGTAACCGCAAAAATGTGGCGGAGTAAAAATACACAAAGGGGCGTAAGCCCGACAGCATTTTTGCGTAGCCCGAGTCCCGAAAGGGCGAAGCGTTTACTGCATATTGAGCGGCGTACCGACACACGCCCCGTTATCTTACAACAACGGTACTATTTATACGATAATGTTTTATTACATTATTTAAAAAAATAAAGCCTACACTATATGTTATTGTCTGGTATAAGTTGTTGCACCCCATGTGAGCTTATTCCCAGAAACTTTAGCTGTTCTGGTATACCTTGATGCTTCTGAAGAAGTAATTTGTCGCCAGTCAATTCCGTCATTAGTTATTTGAGTGTAGGTTACTGTGGCAGTATTATCATTATAAACGTATGTACCCCTAAGTCCTACTCCACCTGAATAATATGGAAGATATTGAAAAAAAGACGAAATAAAAGGGGAACAATTTATATTCAACAATGGTTATAGGGTTAATATTGACAATAATGATTAGAATGTATTAGTAAGTATCAGAATGTATCAGTAATGATTAGTATGTATCAGCAAGTATCAGTATGTATTAGTAAGTATTATTAAGTATCAGAATGTAGTGGACTTCCCCCGATTTATCGGACAGCAAACTAAGCCACGATGTTAGGTGTTAATGCCATTGGTATAGCATATCCGATAGCCGAATGTCTACGGCTCCTGTTGTAATAAGCCTCTATGTATTCAAAA
>Ga0268262_10005710_pt1 | contig 12238 bp, 13 predicted proteins | sample TergutNc150P3_FD_190354 | JGI IMG/M metagenome (GOLD analysis project Ga0268262, IMG submission 190354) | Nasutitermes corniger P3 segment gut microbial community from laboratory colony in Florida, USA - Nc150 P3 (SPAdes) (version 2) | ecosystem: Host-associated > Arthropoda: Insects >... | reverse complement strand
GTTCCAAGCCCAAAGATATTCAGAACCAGTTAAAACAGATGCTTTCTTAAAAAAATCATCTTCGCTGTTGTAGCCAATCCCGCCATAAAGAATTGAATATGCGGGCAAATTATCGCCAAACCAAGAAAATTTTTGCGAATTGTTTATCCGTTTTTTGCGAGTATCAAGCGTGGCTGCGCTAAAATGGTCTATTTGGTTGAATTCCGAAATAGCGTAAAATCCGTTGAGTGGGGGAGTTGCAAAGCCGCCGTAAAGCATGGGTGTGCGGTTTGATTCCTCGCCCAAGGCACTCAATTCTTGCCAAAGCATATCTCCAATTTCGTTTCCAAAATAAAGCCAAGCACTGCTCTCCCTAGTTTCCCAGTCCATAACCGGAACAAAACGGTTAAAAATCCTCCGGTTTTTCCATTTATCCGGCTGCCAGCTTTCTTCATCTGCTTTTAAGCCGAGCGTTCCGGGTTTTCTGCTATAAGTATATGTGGGCATCGCTATTAAGTAAGTTCCCTGTTCGCCTATAAATGGAGTTAAGGCAGGCGTTTCACCCTGAACTTGAGCAAAAGCAAAGGAACAAAAAAACGCTAAAATCAAAAAAGGCACGGTGCTAAGGTAGAAACATTTTCAGAAATCTAAAAAGTTTTCACTTTTTTGTTAGGAAATATGTATAGTTCAGCGCTCGTTGTTTGCTGTGAGTGGACAATTAGGGAGTATCTCATTCCTCCTAAGGATAGGAATTTTTTATCTTTACCGCCGTGCTTCTTTCTTCAATACCTGGACTTGGTCCCAAAAAAATAGCCGCATTAAAAGAAAACGGCATAAGCACGCTTTTTGATTTGCTCTCGTATTTGCCGCGTGATTGGGTAGACCAGCGAAGAATAACAAAAATAAGGGATATTAAGGCAGGAGAGCGCGTTGTTTTGGTGGGGCACATAGTGCGTAGCTCGATGATTTACAAGGGACGCGCGAGATTTAGCGCAACCTTGCAAGATGACACGGGAAGCATTGAATTTGTGTTTTTTGGAGCAACACATCACTGGCAAGCTAGGCTAAAAAACGGCTCGCGTTGGGTTGCCATTGGCAAAGGAACGGTATTCCGCACAATGCAAATGGTGCACCCCGATTTGCAAGCTCTGGAAGAAGATGAGGAGTTCAGTGGCAACATAGTTCCCATTTACCCAATAACGGAATCAATGCGAGAAGCTAGAATGGAGAGCAAGTTTCTTGCAAAACTATACAAAAACCTTTTTGAGAAAAATCTAAATTTGATTTTACCGCCAGAAGAGCATATTTGCCCTACAGAGCTTTTGAATTTCTTAAAAATGCGGCCACTCATAGAGAATTTTAAAAAGTTGCATTGCCCTCAAACAATGGAAGAAGTTTACGCGGCTAAAAGGGAAGTAAAAATTTTAGAGCTTTTGCCATTTTGCTTGCGAAAAGCGATGAGGCGCAGGTTGCTTGCAAATTCTGGAATCCCCAAAAAACTGGATTTGCAAAAAATGAATTCTGCAAAAGAAAAATTGCCCTTTGCCTTGACAGATGGGCAAAATCAGGTCTTGGAACAGATCAAAAATGGTTTAGAGAGCAATAGGCAATTCCACGCTCTTTTGCAAGGCGATGTTGGTAGCGGAAAAACCGTGGTTGCATTACTTGCAATGATTGCAGTTTGCGGCACTGGCGGGCAAGCGGCTTGCATGGTACCCACTGATATTTTAGCAAGGCAGCATTTTTCCAGCATGGAGAAAATTTTTGAAAGCTCCGGTTTGCGGTTCGCTTTGCTAACAGGCTCCATGCCCACGGCAGAACGCAGAGAGGTTTTAGCTGGTTTAATAAGTGGTGAAATCAATGCAGTTGTTGGGACTCACGCTTTGTTTTCCAAAGATGTTGAATTTGGGAATTTGAGTTTTGTGATTATAGATGAACAGCATCGCTTTGGGGTAAATCAAAGAGAGGCTCTTCTTGCAAAGGGCAACAAACCAGATTTGCTGGTTATGAGCGCAACACCCATTCCTCGCAGTTTGGCAATGACTTTTTACGGAGATTTGGAACCATTGATTTTGCGCGAAAAACCGCCGGGCAGATTGCCTGTTTCAACGGAATTGAGGGGGCAGAGCAGTCGCGAGAAAATGAAGGATTATCTTTACAAAAAATCCTTTGTTGATAATCGTTGTTACTGGGTTGTGAGCAGGGTTCAGGAAGATGAATTTGGAGAAGCGGCTTGTGTTGACGATATTTACAAAGAATTGAAAAGTTTTAAGAGCGACTGGAAAATAGCTGTTGTACACGGGCAAATGCCAGAAGCACAGCGAGATGCAAACTTGAACGCTTTTGCAAATGGCAGCGTTTCTCTGCTGGTTTGCACAACGGTAGTAGAAGTGGGCGTTAATGTTCCCCAAGCTAATTTAATTGTTATAGATAAGCCAGAGAGTTTTGGCCTTGCACAGCTTCATCAATTGCGGGGCAGGGTAGGTCGCGGAACTGAGCGGGCTTGGTGCATTTTGCTGTGCGAAGAAGACAATGCAGCTTATGAAAGATTGTTGAAATTTTCAAAGACGAATGATGGTTTTGAAATAGCTGAGTTGGATTTACAAAACAGAGGCGCGGGAAATTTAGAGGGTTCGCAGCAAAGCGGGGCTTGGATTTTGCGACATTTTGACTGGATGCACGATTTACCGCTAATAGAAAAAACAATAAGCACAGCAAACAATATTTTAGACAACAAGGCAAATTTTTCACTTGAGGCACAGCAAAAAATTCAGAGTTGGTATAATGATAAAAAGTTTGAGAAGATTGAGGATGGGGTGCATTAGTTTGGCAAAAAAATTATTCCTCGTCTTCCGAATTGCTAAATCCGTTGCCGTTCAGCGCAACACGGCGAATGCCTTCCAATGTTAAGTAAGGGTCGTAGCTTTTGATTATGTTTGTGTGTTTCAAGAGCATTTGACCCCAACCGCCTGTGGCTATTACTGGAATATTCTCCATTCCGGTTTCTTTCATTATGTTTTTTACCAAAAAATCCAGTTGTCCCAAAAAGCCGTGAAGAATACCGGAACGCATGGCATCGCCCGTATTTTTTGCCACAAATTTATTTGTCCATTTTATGGAAACAGGCAAAAGCATTGCTGCCTTTTCTGTTAAAGCATCCATAGATGCGCTAATGCCAGGCACAATTAAACCACCTGCAAAACCTCCATTGTGCAAAACATCAAATGTTGTGGCGGTCCCCATATCAACAACAATTCCATTTTGAATTCCTCGCGAGCGTAGTGCAATCATATTGCACAAGCGGTCTGGACCAACACTCCCAGGGCGAGGGTAGGCTATGGGCAAATCAAGGCAGTTTTTGGAACTCACAATTTGCACAGGCTTATTGAAATAAGCAACAAGTGCTTTAATCCACGGGCGTTCAAGCTGCGGAACAACATTGCTCAAACCTATATGTGTAAAATCTTTTGTTTTGCAACCAAAGTGTTTTATTAAATCGCTTATCCTAAAAAAAATCTCATCGCTGGTTGTTTTTTCGTTTGTTGTTAAACGATAACTCGCTTCAATTTTCGCATCTCGGTAAATGCCTATTGCCGTTTGGCTGTTGCCTATGTCTATTGCCAAAACAAGAGTGCGTTTCATTTTATTCTCATAGATATATCGAGTGCTTTTACGCTGTGTGTCAAGGCACCAACAGAAATAAAATCCAGCCCAATATCTGCCAATTCTTTTACTCTTTCCAATGTCATATTTCCGCTGGCTTCCAGTTCCACTGGGTCGCCGCTCTCTTTTGCAATTTTAACCGCTTCTCGCATTAAATCGTCGCTCATGTTGTCTAGCATAATGCGGTTAACGCCAAGCCCCAAGAGCAATTTCAGTTGTTCCAAATTTTCCACCTCAATTTCAACTTTCAAGTTTTGGGTGTTTTGTTTTTTCACAGCCTCCCACGCCTCCAAAACTCCACCTGCTGCGGCAATGTGATTGTCTTTCACCAAAACCATATCCCACAAACCCATGCGATGGTTTGAGCCGCCACCGGCAAGCACTGCATATTTTTGCAAGGTTCTGAAACCAGGTATTGTTTTGCGAGTATCTAAAACTTTTGTTTTGCCACCTTTGAGAATAGTTGCAAATTTATTTGTGATTGTTGCAACTCCAGATAGCTGTTGCAAAAAATTGAGCATAACACGCTCGCCGCATAAAAGCGTTTTTGTTTCGCCTGTTATGCTTGCAATTTGAGTGCCTACTTTAACTGAGTCACCGTCTTGAACATAAGTTTCAATTTTAACTTTGCCGCCAAGTTCGGCAAAAACAAGTTCAATTATAGGAAGCCCTGCCACAACTCCATCTTCTTTTGCAATGAGTTTTGCTGTTTGAACCTGCTCTGCTGGCAAGGTCCATAAACTGGTATAATCGCCTGTGCGAACATCTTCGTTCAGCGCAAGGCAAATTAGGGTTTTAGCATCTTGTGCGGGAAAAATTAACATTATTGTCTGCCGTCTATCTTAAAAGTTTCAATCTCTCTTCTGGAGAAACGAGAGCAAGAATGCGTACGCCAAAATTTTCGTCAACAACAACAACTTCGCCACGCGCAACAACCTTTCCGTTGATTAAAATATCAACTGGTTCGCCGGCAAGCCTGTCCATTTCAACAATGGCGCCCGGACCAAGCTCTAAAATTCTCTTTAAGCTCATTTGAGTTCTACCAAGTTCTATAACTATTGGCAGTTCAATATCCATCAACAAATCAAGAGCTTTATTGCCTGTGGAACCAAAGGGCCCGCCTGAATGCGGCGGCGCAAGAACAGGAGGAGCTGCAACCGGAGCACCACCACCGCCACCGCCACTAGGAGCGACTCCACCAGCGGCAGGCGCAGAAGGTGTTGGAGATGAAGAAAGCCCAAGGCTTGCAAGGCTAGTATCTGCACTTGCAAAAGACATTTTAGAAGAAATTTTTGACTTTATTCCTGAAAACAAACCATCTTCCAAAACGATTAATATTTTTCTGTCTGGAAACTCTTCTATCTTAACTAAAACAGTTGCAACCGCACCACCTTTAAAATCATTTTTTCCACTAAATTCGCCAACTGAAGCCTGCCCGAAATCTATTGACAAATGAAGCTGGGAATCCATCACTGTTATGCAGGAGCCGGTGATTTGATTTATTATTTCGCAAATTGCATCTTTGTGTTCATCGGTATAATCTGAGTGACCGGAACCCATAAGCATAAGGTCGGAAAGAGTTGCCACCTCTGGCTTGCTTATGGCAAAAAACATTTTTCCTACAGCATTTTTTTTAACATCAACGCCTATATAAAGGCTCTGGCTTGTCAATTCATCTGGTATAACGGAATTTTCGCCCGCAACAAGCCATTGAAGCTGAAAATCAACGGCACGGGAAAGCACGGTTGTAACAACGCTGGATGCCTGCTCGCAAAGCACTTTGAAAAAGGGTCTTGCTACTTCTGCTGTATTTTCAACAGCTACTGGCGCAGCAGCCGGAGCCGGAGCCGCCGCCTCGCCGCCGCCACCACCGAGCAAGCTCTTGGTGAGCAAATCTATTTCGTCTTGGCTTAATATGCCATCACCTGCCATAATCACCTCGGTTAATCGTCATCTCCCACCTCTCTGTCTATAATGCCTGTTATTTGAAAAGATTTTGACCTGCCTATAACACCGGGCTTCCCCAGAAATTTTGGACGGTCTTCTATATACATAATTAAATCGGATTGCGCAAGTTTGTCTAAAACCATAACATCGCCAACACTGAGTTGCAAAAAATCCCTTACAGAAAGTTGCGTGGCTCCAATTTCTGCGCGAAGCATGGCATTAGTGCTGGAAAGTTCGCGCTCAACCATTCTGCGAGTTTCCTGAGTGGTTGTTTTTTGCGCAGATATCCAAGATTCACCGCTTAATTTGTCTATTATGGATTCTAAAAGAACAAATGGAAAACAAAGGCTCATTAAGCCTGAACCCGTGCGTGTGCGAACCTCAAGCGTCACCAAAACAACGGTATCGCCGGGAGGGGCAATTTGCACGAATTGCGGATTTATTTCGTAGTTTTCAATTTTTGGCGAAAAAATACCGATGTTTTCCCAAACAACCTTCAAATCCGCAAGAGAACGCTCTATTATCTTGTAGATAACAGTTTTCTCAATATCTGTCATTTCTCGGTTGGTGGAATCTATTGAACGCCCTTGCCCACCGAACAAGCGGTCTAGCATAATGAATATGAGCGAAGGGCTAACATCAAAAATTGCGCTTGATTCCAGCGGTTCCATTTGAAACACATAAATACAGCTTGGCGTGGATATGCTTTTAATAACTTCGCCATAAGTGAGTTGTTCCACATTTTGCAGGCTAATATCCACAACCGTTCTGAGCAGGCTTGTAAGTGTGGTTGTGAGCAACCTGGCATAGCCTTCGTGCAAATTTCTCAGGGTGCTTATTTGGTCTTTTGAAATGCGGTCTGGACGGGTGAAATCGTAGAGATTTACTTTTTTGCTCGCTGCCGTAGCCGCAGGAGCATAAAAAGGCTGATAGGCTTGAGATGGAGCGGGCGAGGGAGATGGAGCTGCTGCAGGAGTTGCCGAAAGCCCCGACATCATTGCATCAATTTCTGCTTGTGATAGAATATCGCCCACTTTATTTTACCTTTCACTGCATAATAAAAGAATCAAAATAACTGCGGCGAACCTTTCCCAAAGGCTTACCCCCTACTTCTTCTGGCAAAATATTATTTACTGCGGCAACAATTTGCTCTCTTATGGCTTTTTTGCCATCGTTTGTCATAAGGTCAGAAAGTGATTTAGAACTCATTATGTCTATGATTATGTCTTTCATGCGAGCTTTGCGGGCTTCTAGTTCCGTGCCTAGTTGAACATCTGTGATATCATACTCCAACTGAACTCCGCATTTGAGATAACGTCCTTCTTCGCCGCTTATGTTTACGGTTATTTCTATGGGAGCGGCCAAAGTAGCGCCCATAGCGGTTTGCTTATCGATAGAATCTTGCCGTGCTTTCGCTGCTACTTCTGCCGATATTGCCGCAGAATCGGGTTCTTTTAGCTTGCCAACGAAAAATACAGCTATTCCAACTTCTATGCCCACAAATAAAAGCAAAATAGCGCCGACAATAGCCCATTTAACTATGCTAGACTTACTCTCGGAACTCGCTGCCGGCGTTTCTTCTGTTTTTTTCTCATCATCCATTGCTGCCATTTAATCCTCACCAATAGGGGTAATATAGTAATTAACCAAATGTCTGAACCTCAATTCCCCCGATTTACCGATTTTTTGGATTTTTTCCCCTAAATTTCGTAATGCCAGAAATCCAGTTGGTCTAATTCTATGTGAGAGGAAATATTACCGCTGCTCTTAAACTGCAATTCAGGATTTTTCACGCTTACGCGGGTATTTTCAGGGACTGACCTTACAACAAAAGCATTTCCGCCGACTATAACGCCCTCGCCAATAACGGTATCTCCTCCCAAAATAGAAGCACCTGAATATATAGTGACATTATCGCTTATGGTCGGATGGCGTTTGATTCCCTTTATGCTCTGGCCCCCTTTTGTGGACAAAGCACCTAGCGTTACTCCCTGATACAATTTTACATTATCTCCGATAATGGCGGTTTCACCTATAACAATACCAGTGCCGTGGTCTATAAAAAAATATTTGCCTATCACCGCGCCAGGATGAATGTCAATGCCAGTGACGCTATGTGCATATTCGCTCATAATTCTGGGTATTAGCGGCACAGATAGCAGATACAGTTCGTGCGCTATTCTGTAAACCATTGTGGCATAAATACCGGGATATGATATTACAATTTCTGCCTTGCTGTATGCGGAAGGGTCGCCGCTATATGCCGCTTCAATATCTTTTTCCAAAAAATCTTTGATATAAGGAATTTTTAAAATCATCTGGCGCGTTATATCCCAAGCCGTTTTGTCTAATTCGTTCTGCTCGGCATCTTTGTAACGCATATCATAGCGCAGAGCTAGTTTTGTTTGCTTGGCTAAATCATGTGAAACTTCTTCCAGCATAACGTTGAGTTTATTTTTTGCCGAGCCATCGGTCAAAACACTTTCAAAAATCCCCGGAAACAATAAGTGCTGCAATTTGCCGATTATTTCGATTATGACTACTTTCACTGGCTGTTTGGCTACGCGTTTCCTTTGAAAATCGCTCAGCAACTCGGCGGCAATTTGCTCTATCTCATAGTCAATCTCCATAAGCCCTCCTTGCTATACGAGTTCTCTAATTGCACTTACCAATTTGTCAATTTCTTCTGATGTGTTGTAAAACGCTATAGTCGGGCGCACAGTTGCTTCTAGCCCAAAGCGGCGCAAAATAGGCTGTGCGCAGTGGTGCCCGGCGCGCACGGCAATTCCGTGGCTTGCAAGATGTTTGCCAACCTGCTCCACGCTTGCGCTGTCAAGCACAAAAGACAAAACGCTTGCTTTTTCCGCTGCCGTGCCTATAAGGTGCAATCCGTTTATGCGTTTGAGTTCGCCTGTTGCATAATTTAGCAGTTCGTGTTCATAAGCTCCGATGTTTGCAATTCCTACACCTGAAACATAATCCAAAGCTGCTCCCAACCCCACAGCATCGGCAATATTGCCGGTTCCAGCTTCGAACTTGGAAGGTGCGGGATTATAGACAGTGTGTTCAAAAGTTACATCCTTTATCATATTGCCGCCACCTTGGTATGGCTGGGCTTCTTCCAAAACATCTGATTTTCCGTACAAAGCGCCTATGCCTGTAGGTCCAAATATTTTGTGACCGGAGAACACAAAAAAATCCGCATCTAGCGCGCTTACATTCAGAGGCGTATGAGCCACCGACTGCGCCCCATCAACAAGGATGCGCACACCATTCCCGTGCGCGATTTGAATCATTTCGTGAACAGGGGTAATTGTTCCCAGAGCGTTTGAAACGTGCGTCACCGAAACAAATTTTGTGCGGCGGCTGAAAAGCCGTGCGTATTCAGATAAAATAATTTGCCCCGAATCATCAACCGGAGCTACTTTGAGGAGTGCCCCGGTCTCCTGCGCTATCATCTGCCAGGGCACTATATTCGCGTGGTGTTCAAGATGGGTCAGTATTATTTCGTCACCGGCGGTGAGCAATGGCTTCACATAACCCTGTGCTGCAAGGTTAATGCCTTCCGTTGTTCCTCGCACAAACACTATATTGTCTTTTGACGGCGCACCCAGAAATTTGGCGGTGGTTTCACGTGCCGCTTCGTAAGCATCGGTAGAGCGGGCTGCGAGTTCATGCGCGCCGCGGTGGACATTTGAATTTTCGTGTTGATAATAATAAGAAATGCGATCTATCACCGCATTTGGCTTTTGCGTTGTTGCGCCATTATCAAGCCATACAAGAGGTTTGCCGCCGCTGACTTTTTCGTTTAATATGGGAAAATCTTTCCGAATTTGGTTTACGTCAAAACCAGCCTTGCCAGCAGGCGCAGCCTTATAGGATGTGACAGTTGGAGAATATACTTTGGCATCGCCGGCCTTTGTTTCCTGAAATTCTGGAAAATATGGCGAAGCCCACTGTTCAAGTTCTGCTGTATCTGGCAACCCATAAGCACTAGGTGCAATCATAGTATATTTCTCCTTTTTGCTTAAATATAGAAATTAATTCCTAGTTTGTCAATAGGATTTGTATGTTTTTGTTATTGCTTTATGAAATTTTTTGGTGCGTTGCGGAGGTTTTAATAAGGAAGATTTAACAGGATTTCAACACGAAGTGTTCACTTGTGCAATTAACCCTTCCCTTAATTGCAACACTATTAATATACATTATTTTTTGTTACCGTGACCGTTTTTTCTGTATTTTGTCATTTTTCTGTCATTTTTCATCCGTTTTTGTCAAAATCGTGTCATTTTCCGCGAAAAAGCAGTTTTTTTGAAAAAGCAAAAATGTTGCAATTAAAGGAACCTTTAAACGCAATGCGGGAAAGCCGAAAACCGTGTAAAAGAGTAGGCTGCTTAAAAAATGGAGGACTTTATGTCTACTCAAAAATCAAAAAAGGGTTTTACCCTAATCGAGCTGATGGTTGTAATAGTGATCATCGGCATCCTAGCCGCAATCGCCATTCCAAAGCTATTCGGCATGACCGCCAAAGCTAAGGCAAGCGAGGTTGGACCGTCAGTTGGCACTTGGAGCAAGCTGGAACAAGCCTTTGCTACGGAAACTTCTGTAGCTGGGAATTTTAAAGCCATTGGCTATACACCTCCCGGAGACACCACCTCAAAAGAGCAAAGCAAAACAACGAATTTTGAATATAAATCTACAGGTAATTACACAAATGATACCGCCGCCACAGCTGGATGGCAAGCACAAAATCTAATTAAACTCAATAATTGTGAAAAAAGTAAACTTTGGGTAGGTGAATTCAGTAGAGATTCCATGAAAGTAATTAAACTTACAATTGATAGCGAAGATGTCTTGAGCAAGGTAGCTACAAAGGATTGCGGTTCTTTAACGCCGAATTTTGGCTATTTGAAATAAGTTAACCAAACTTCGCCGCCCCCTTTTGGGGGGTGGCGGTTTTACATAAATGGAGGTAATAGTTTATGAGTAACAATCAAAATCAAGTTGATGTTTACATATTAGCTGGCGAAGCTGATGCAGGGAAAAGTAAGGCAATAAAATACATAACAGACGAAAAACGCAAGTATGTGACGTTAAAAACTATTGCTAATGTAAGTTTAGAAACGGCTCGCAAAGTCCAGTCCATACAGGAAGCAGAGATAGCTGTTGATGATAGTATAACCGAACTCAAAATCAGAAGAAAAGTCGATGTTATAATAATTGCATTAAGGACAGACCCATACAAAGACTTTCCTATAGCAAAAAAATACATAGATTTTTATGCAAAGTCTGGCTATAATATAAAATTTGTAGCAGAATTATTCAACGAGAAACAAAATCCATCTGTGCAAAATTCGCTGAAAACATATTGCGAAAGCAAAGGATATACATACAAAGAATTTCCTTTTGAGCAGCAAGGTCCAGATGTGAAAAGCAAGAAAGTAAAACAGTTTTTTGGTTTTAAATGAAAAAAGACCAACCCAGCAAAAGCTACGGCACGCAATGGTTTCCTTATTACTCCATTGCCCTGCCCAGCCAAAAGCTGCTTGGTGTCCCTGTGAAAACAGGGATGCAACACGGCCTGCCTTTAGCCCAATATGTTAACACCTTATACAGAACCCCTGTATAAGCGTTGGGGACTGGCGGGTCGGGTTGCCAATATTGTCTGAACCTTGATTGGCCAGGATTCAAGGATTTTCAGGATAATGCAATACGGTATGCAATCCTGTTAATCTTCTAATCGGGGGTATCGTGGTTCAGACGTTTTTAAAGGAGGGGAGAATTTGAATTCTTTATTTAGCGTTATATTTCAAGGGTTTTCTTTTGGAATGGCGGAATCGAATTATATAAACAAATTCATCACAAGGTTCATAAATAACATAATAATTTTTATGAGCCTGCCATCTGCGATATTTACCTGCTTTCCTGCCTGCTTTGGGCAAAGTCTCCAAAGTTTTAAGGCTTTTAATAACTTTATTTTTCCATCTTTCTGCTGTATCAAAAGAAGATTTTTTTGCAATATAACGAAGGCAATTATCAAATTCCATTTTTGCAATAGTATCCCATATAATAGTCATCTTGCAACTTCCAACAATCTCATATTATCTAGCATTTTTTGTGCTTCCGCAAAAACCACATCGTTGGGAATTCCTGGTACACCCATTAAAATATTCTTGTGCCCAAGCAAAAGTCCCCTTTGCTCATCAAGCACATATATTTTATATTCCAATACTTCTAGCCTGCTAGACAAGCCTCCTGAGTCAGATAAGGAAAACGTTTGCTTTTTCAAACGCTCCAATTCCTCTTCCAGTTCCGCAATGCGAGCGGAAAATTCCTCAACCTTACGGTCTATCTTGTCGAAGTCGTCCCAGTCTTCGTTCAAAAAATCTTCGTCCCAATCATCTTCGGTAGCGTATTCGTCCGAATACCCACCCATTTCTTCTAAGGACATAGGCTCGGAATCCAAATCCAACTCGTCTACAAACGATTTTTCAGCTTCGTATTTCATAAAAAATAATTTAGAAAATCAACATCATTTATTTAGTCGTTCCTTATCAACCCTAGATTAAGCGGCGATATGGAGTAAATTTTTCGGGAAAATGGTTTGAAAAATAAAGAGCAAGAATTTCTTCTTGAGCACTTCCATCAT
>Ga0268262_10005709_pt1 | contig 12238 bp, 14 predicted proteins | sample TergutNc150P3_FD_190354 | JGI IMG/M metagenome (GOLD analysis project Ga0268262, IMG submission 190354) | Nasutitermes corniger P3 segment gut microbial community from laboratory colony in Florida, USA - Nc150 P3 (SPAdes) (version 2) | ecosystem: Host-associated > Arthropoda: Insects >... | reverse complement strand
GGCGGAGAGCTACGCCCTCCGCCTCTTCCCCTCCGACAACAGCCTGACCGGACAGTTCATTTGTTTTAGAACCGGACAGTTTTATTTGTTGACAACAGATGCACAGATTTGAGGAAGCGTATAGACGATGCTTTCCAAACCGGAGCCACCATTGTCTTGGGAATCGCTACAGACGACACTTTATCATTTATCCGGGCGGCCAATGTAGCCAGGGAGAGATGCTTTAAGCTTTAAGCCAGGCCCAAAATACATGCAGGCGGGAGTTCTCTTGATGGATTTGGGAGACTTAAATCGAAAGCCTGTCGGCCTGTTTGAGCCGCCCCAAAACGAACGCCGCCGCAGTCTCATGTCAGCCATAGATGAAATAAACTCCAAGTTCGGGCGAGGGAGAACCAGATTCGCCGCCCAAGGTGAGCCCGACGCTTCTTGGCACATGAAAAGAAAAATGAAATCTGGGCACTTGACTACAAGTTGGGACGAATTCGTTTCAGTCAAGTCTTAAAAGTGGACAGCCAACTTGGGTATCGTCTCCTTCGCCACGCCGCCGCCAGGCTACCAGGTTGACTTATAGGTCGGGTCGTTTTGCATGAGTTGCAGTTCTCGCAATACATCCCGATTATCCCGGCGCAATCCCTCAAGTTCAGCTTGCTGAGGGAAAACCTGCCCCATACTCTGCCGGGCCGTGACCAGTTCCTCGGCTTTTCTAACCTTTTCCTTTTCCACTTCCCCGATATTGGCCTCGAACTTGTTCAGAAAGTTGTCCAGACGTTGCATGAAGCCCTGGAGGCTGAACTCGTCACCTTTATGGTATGAAAGGTTCAAGGGATTGAAAAGTCCGGTTTTGCCTTCCAGAACAAACTGGCAACCCTGCCCGAAGGCTTCAACATGAACTTGGAAGCCTTGATACAGGCCCACTTTTTTGGACTGTTCCGGACGCGCCACCACGTCTTTCATGGCCCGGCCTACGGCTAGAAACAAGTCGCTCCGGTTCTTTTCCCCGTAAAGCTGCCCATCGGCCGCAAAGTATTTTTCTTGGGTGGTGTTGTTATCCCGATGCTCAATTTCCTTACGTCAGGTGGATAGCCACTACCGCGCGCATATATAAAGCACGTTCCAAGAACAGTATCTGTTTAAGTGTTGGGACATGTTTGGCCTCCTTGATTTTATTTATAGCATAAATTTTATAGTTTTCAAGGGATAAAAAATATTTCGTATGAAATAATTTCATGCTATAATGATAATTAGGAGGTGAAATATGAAAGATGTCAATGATTTAATGATGGAAGCCTACATAGAGCTTGCCGCCAGCATGGCCAAGGCCCAAGGCTTCAAAAAGGGGGAGTTCGCTCAAAAAGTATGGCCAGACTCAGAACCAAGAGTGGCCATAAACCGTTGGCGCTCAATGCGAACCCAAGTCAAAATCACCGGAAAACCCCAAGGACTCCTGGTTTCGGACGCCAATCGTTTGGCTCAGGCCCTGAATCAGAATATCTCTTATATGTTCATCCTGGCTCAAGACTTGGCCCAAAAGAAACTGGCCGCTTTGCAATCCTCAGAAGGGGAGGGGATGGCCCAAAAGATGAAAAATAGGGGCCGACTGAGAAAAACCAAATAAAATATTCGATAATTTGCGAAGTTATCTATGACAATCAATACATTAAGCACGGCTGGCATTAAAGTTGAAAATGCCGCCCGGGAGGCCTTTAAATTGGTTCAGGATGCTTTTGAAGGCGAAGCGGAACGCTTGAGGGCTTGAAACAGAACATGATGTTGAGGCAATGGTCAAAGATGTGCGGCAAAAGGCTAAGAAATACTGACTTGCACAGTGGATATGTGCTATGGACAGCTAGTCTAATTCGCAAGTTTTTTTTCTTGCGTTAGTCCCATTTTGGGACTATAGTTAATTATGAGAGTCATAGCCGTTTCCACCTTGAAGAGATTTTACGAAAGCGAGCCGGCTTATATTGACGCTAAGGCTCAGTTGGAAGCGTGGTATGGCTTCACTAAGAAGGCGGACTGGGCTTCGCCGGCTGATGTAAAGAGCGATTTCGGGCATGCCAGCATACTTCGGGGAGGTAGGGTTGTCTTCAACATAGCCGGAAACAAATACCGCCTTGTTGTCATGATAAACTATCCACACCGGGTGGTGTATATCCGCTTTGTCGGCACACATTCCCAGTATGACGCCATTGATGCTGAAACAATATGAGGGGTAGAGACATGTGGATCAGACCTATACACGATGAAAACACCTACCGGGAGGCATTGCGCCACATTGAAACACTCATGGATGCCGAAGCCGGAACGCTTGAAGGCGACCATCTCGACATTCTGACGACCTTGGTAGAGGCTTACGAGCGCAAGGCATATCTCATGGATGCGCCCGATCCTGTGGAGGCCATCAAATTCCATATGGAACGGAACGGACTGACGGTTAAAGATTTGCAGCCCATGATCGGGCGCACAAACCGTGTATACGAGGTGCTGAACCATATGCGTCCTCTCACTTTACCCATGATCCGCAGACTGCATGACGCACTCGGCATCCCCGCCGAAAGCTTGATTAAGGAATCTCTCCGCGCCTAAGGAACCGCTGATTAGTTGCCAAGAATTGAACTGAGTCTCCTTGTCTGCGGTTTTAAGCCAGCGCGACCACACCGTTGAGTCCACTCCCAAGCATTATCTTCTATTAATTGTAAAATTTCAAAAAAATCATAGAGTTGGGGCCCCAAAAGCCCTTTTTCTGAAAAAAATAAATTTGTGCAAAATTTAGCGCATAAATTTATTGCTTTTTTTGTTGATTTTTCGGCCCAGCTATGCTACCGTTTTATTAATTCCCAGCTTTAACATAGAAGTGGGAATAGGTAATACGTCTGAAAAGACTATCGTGGAAGGTCGGGGAAGCATGACGGAAGCAGGGCGGGATGACGAGATTCAAGAGACCGGTGAGGCCTTCATCGGCCAAGCGGATAAGGCCGAATTGAATGAAAGGTTGGCCGAACTGCTGAAAACCGAGTGTAGGGAATTGATTTCCGAGAGCGTAAGGAATATTTTTTCCCCGGTCGCGGAAATGGAAATGATGTGTAAAAAAGAACTTCTGACTGAAAAAGAGGTTGAGGTTTTGTTCTCCATCCCGGTGGCGACCCTACGGACAGAGCGGTGTCGTAATCGCGGGCCAGGTTATATCAAGGACGGGAAAAGAGTTTTGTATCCACTCTCCGGATTAAAAGAATACTTAAGAAGCCGGACTATCAGGCCGAAGATGAATTTTTCGTTTGAGCAGTGAGACTGGCGATCTTGGCGATTTTCGCCACGGCCTCTTGTTTGACATCCGGGCATAAGTGCGCATACCTTTGAGTCATTTCCAGACTGGCGTGGCCCATAAGCTTGGAAATGGTATATAACGGAACCCCGTCAATAGCCAACCAACTGGCAAAGGTGTGCCTAAGAGTGTGAAAGACAACTTTTTGCCGTTCATCGGTCCCTGCGGGATTAAATCCCAGGTCTTTGACCACCCGGCTGAAGGTTTTGCTGGCATCTTGTGTTTCAATGACCGTTCCGCTTTTGGAAGGGAACAGTAAGGCTGTTTGGTTGCCGGGCTTTATTTCCTCAAATATGTTTTTCAGGAAATCATTCATATGAGCCATGCGGGCGCCTGTTTTGCCATCACGAACATGGATTATGCCGTTGGCCATATCAAGGTCGCCTTTGGTGAGGGCCAGAATTTCCCCAAGGCGTAAACCTGAGTGAAGGCTGATAGAAGAGATACGCCACCAAGTCAGGCTGCGTTTATTTATTTCCGCCAAGAGAAGCCCCGCTTCTTCGGGGGTCAGATAGCGCATCCGTCCATTGTCCACTTTTGGCATTTTAAAGCCGATGGTCGGGACTCGGCCATTATACAGATCCCATTCGACCATCTTATTGAAAACTCAACGTATGTTGCCCAAAATATGTTTTGTGGTAGCCGGAGACAGGCCTTTAGCCAAGAGTTTCTATTTGAAGTCTTCCAAGTCGATGACTTTAATCTGGTCCAAGGGACGGTCGGCGAATTGAGGTGCGATATGAATGTCATAACGTCTTTGTTCATCCTTGGCACGGGACAAATTAGGCAGCCATTTTTCACTGTAAATTTTCCAGGCCGCTTCAAAGGTCAAGTCTTCATTCTGTTTTTGGGCAGCGGCTTGACCTTCCTTGTTGAACACCTGGCCATGCCTGAGCGCCTGCATATGGTCGGCCCGCAAATCACGGGCGATTTGCACACTATAACCCTCGGACTTCCAGCCGACCTTGATCCATTTTTTGAGGCCATCCACTTTCAGGGAATAGTAGAAACAGACGTCAATCTTGCCGTCTTTGTGGTTCCGCCGATTTTCGGAATGCCGCTGATAAATTCCTTGATATTGAGTGCGTTCCAGTTGTTCGCTCATGGCCTGGACTCCTTCAAATTTGACTGCCTAACGGATAAGAAATCCGTTGGTCTAAGAGACCGACGGATTAAAAAATCCGTCGGTCTTGGTTTTATACCTTTTTTCTACCCTGAAGCGGAAAAAAGCCATTTTATACCCTTTTTTCTACCCTGGAGCGCAAAACAGGACAAAATGCAAAATAAAAAAAGAGCCTTAAAATCAACAGATTCAAGGGTAACACAACATACCGCAAAATGCAACAACACTCATGTCAAACAACTACGAATCCGTAGGACGCAAGTTCGAATCTTGCCGGGCGCACCAATAAAATCAAGGGGTTCCGAGAATCAATCGGAAGCCCTTTTTCTTTGAAAAGTCCATTCGTACTATCGTTGTACTATTTTTGCCGATGATAGAGCGTGAAGGCTTGGCCAAGTGCTCTTATGTAAGATGCAGTCCGGAGGGCGTGGATAAAAATAGAGTCTGCTGCTCCGCCGGGTCTAGGCTAGAAAATAAAATCCTCCACTGTCTGTTGCCTTAACTAATACTGCCATTTATACTTTACGGCGCACCTTTTTATAATGTATTGACATACATCCTTATCTTATGATATAATAAAATGATTTTTTCGAGGATTAAAAACGCGCCAATTCAACAAAGTGGTTAAAATCGTTTTACCCAAGAAAGGGATTGGGGAATGGAAAAAGGATATATCCAAAGTGAGCGAGTTCAGATGCTACGCCAGGCCGCCGAGTTGGGAGACGCCGAGGCGCAGTTCAATTTAGGTGAGGCCTATAATAACTTTAATGTTGGTGGCGTCAGCGAGGATGAACGCGGGGCCGAAGCCGTCAAGTGGTTCCGCGCGGCCGCCGCGCAGGGACACGCTAAGGCTCAGTTCAATATGGGATTGGCCTATAAATATGAAAATAAAGCAGAGGCTGTCAAATGGTTCCGCTTGGCCGCCAAACAGGGGCACGCCGAGGCACAGTTAAATTTAGGTGAGGCCCTGGCCAAGGGCCTGGGAATGGCCGAAGATAAGGCCGAGGCCGCCAAGTGGTTCCGTCAGGCCGCCGAGCAGGGAGTCACCGAGGCACAGTTCAATTTAGCCGAAGCCTTGGCCAATGGCCTGGGGGTGCCTGAAGATAAGGCCGAGGCTGTCAAGTGGTTGTACCAGGCCGCCTTAAGGCGGCACGCCAAAGCTCAGTCAAATTTGGGCGCGGCCTTGGCCAATGGCGAGGGAGTGGCAGAAGACAAGGTCGAGGCCGCTAAATGGTTCCGTATGGCCGCCGAGCAGGGAGACACCGAGGCCCAGTTCAATTTAGCCGAGGCCCTGGCCAATGGCCTTGGGGGGGCCGAAGATAAGGCCGAGGCTTTCAAATTGTTGCACCAGGCCGCCCGTAATCATCACGTCGAGGCGCAGTTCAAATTAGCTGTGGCCTTAGACAATGGCGAGGTGGCCAAGGATTCCGAATTTTTCCGCTGGAGCTCAGATGATAAATACGAGGCGTATGTATGGTTTTGTAAGGCCGCCGAACGGGGGCATACCGAGGCACAATTCAAATTAGCCGAGCTCTTGGCTAGTGGCGTGTGTGGCTGGGTGCCCGAATATAAGGCCGAAGCCGTCAAGTTGTTCCGCTTGGCCGCCGAGCAAGGGCACACCGAGGCGCAGTTCAAATTAGCCGTGCTCCTGGCTAGTGGCGAGGGGGTGGCCGAATATCAGGCCGAAGCCGTCATATGGTTACGCCTGGTTGCCGAGCAGGGACAGGTCGAAGCTCAGTTCAATTTAGGCTTGGCCTGCCTAAATGGTGTGGGGCTGGCCGAAGATAAGGCTGAGGCCGTCCAGTGGTTCCGCTTGGCCGCCGAGCAGGGCCACGCAGGAGCCCAGTTCAATTTAGCCTCGGCTTATTTCAAGGGCGTGGGAGTGGCCGAAGATAAGGCCAAAGCCGTCAAGTGGTATCGTCGGGCCGCCGATCAGGGAGACGCCGAAGCTCAGTTCAATTTAGGTGTGGCCTGTCACAATGGCGAAGGGGCGGCTGAAAATAAGGCCGTGGCCGTCCAGTGGTTCCGTCTGGCCGCCGAGCAGGGGCACGCTGGGGCTCAATCAAATTTAGGCGTAGCCTATAAATATGGCTGGGGAGTGGCCGTAGATATGGAAGAAGCCTTCAAGTGGTTTAGCTTGGCCGCCGAGCAGGGGCTCGCCTCAGCACAGTATAGTTTATACTGGGCCTATAAATCTGGCGAGGGGGTGGCTGAAGACCAAAGCAAGGCTTACTATTGGTTCAGGCTTGCCGACAAGCAAGGGCACCGTGCGGGCTCAACTTATTTTGGTAGCATACTTTGTCAATGGCGAGGTGGTATACTTCACCAAAACCTTACACGATAAATCAACGATTTATTCTCTAGAGTCAAGGCGTTGTATGGTTGCCAAGCGGCTCCGCATTGGCACATTTTGCTTATCTAACTGGACAAGCGGAGGCGGCACAATCGGATCACGGACGAAACTTTAGACCTTCCTTTGTCGAATCGTGTATCCCTTGCGGCCTAGGCAGGGATATTGTCTGCCCGCGCCACACGTTCATGCCTGAACATTTCGGCTTCACACGCCATTTCCATATCATGCATTGTTGGAGAATTTCGGTTGCCCTCCGGGTGAGGATTGCCGTCCAAAGCGAAAAAAACGTCGCTTTGAACGATGATGAAAACTGAACAACTTGTCACACGAACAAAGCCAAACGCGGGAGAAGGAGAAAATGCTCAACAAAAATGACAACCAGTTTTTAAGGAACCTCAAGGCAATCCTTCCGCAATATAATGATTTGATTCTGCCTGCTCTCAAAGCGGTTAGGCGCAACCAGGATTCGAGCGATTTGAAAAGAGAATTTGCGAAAATTTTAGCTCAGTCGAAGGTTTTTGTCTTAAAAAAATTCGGGCAAACCATAGGCCTGGGCCCTGAAATTACTGGAACAACCCATTACTGTATGCTCTGTTTCAGCAGTCCGTATCATGCCTTTCTCTATTTGGCCAAAGTGCTTCACGCCAGAGAAACCAAGGGTAGAATCCCCAAGAATATTCTAGCCGAAGCCAAACAAAACCTTCTAGCCGAAGCCAAATTATACCGATCTGGCATAATCACGGGCAGAGTTCAGGAGGAAAGTTCTCATAATTTTTTTCTTGCCGCGCGAAATGACGGCTTTCACGTCTATTTGAATTACAAAAGTATTCCCGAAGAAAGCTATATTTTTGACCTTGTGGAAACAGCCGCTTTTTATCTGACAGCGCCTTGGCCATCGAACGTCGATAAGGCTTGCGAATTTACTGCTCTTAATGCAAAGGGAATATCCGAACCGGCGAAATCTGATTCAAATATAGATCGTGAATTACGCCGTTCACGACAAGGGCGTGATGTTGTCGCCACCACAGCTTCAAAGGCTCCTTTCTCGAAAATAGATTTCGGTTCCCCTATGACCAAACACCAGATGGCTGCACTATTTGAAACTAGTGAAAATGAAATAGCCAAGTTGCTGGCCAATATTGCCGGAAAAGGCATTTTAAACATGGCCGAACATTCCGTCAATTTGGGTGAGCAAGACTCTCGGAAGACGCCAAATTACTATGATCCTCTAGTGGTCTTTCATATCGGCAATCAAATTGATACTCCTAGAGGGGCTGAATTCAAACAATGGTTTTATGAACAGGTAGTAAACTTTTGCCGTGCGGATTCTCTATTACAGACTGAGAACAATAAGCTCAAAAAGCAACTTGAAACCGCCGTCAGCGAAAGCCAAAACCTTGAAGCCGAGCTAAAGGAAAAAAAGATAATTATTGAGGGTCTGCGGAGTGCCGTTAGCCGGCTTGACCAGGAAAATTCGAGCCAGAAGCAAAAAATAGCAGAATTAAAAAATGCTCTTGACTCGGCCGCGACCTGGGAGATTCCAGAGTCGATCATAGAAGCCATGAGGATCGCGGCAACGAAGTTCTCTTCAAAACTCATTTTTCATGAACGTGTGGAGCAATCAATCAGAGACTTTCAATTAAATGAGAATCTGCATGCAGTCGTAGCCGCCGTCAAAATTTTCAAGGCCCTGGCCGAAAACCTTTATCGTTTGAAATTTGAGAAAGGCTCTTTTTCTGAGGAACAATTCAGAGATGAAACCGGATTAGAAATGTCGATGACAGAAAGCAAAGCCAGTAAACGTGATCCGGCCGTTTGTGAAAGCAGGAAATGCATTTACAATAGGGCGGAAATAACTTTTTTCCCGCATGTAAAAGAAACCATAAAAGGAGTAGAGTTTCGCGTTCATTTCCAATTTCTCGACCAGGAAAGGAAGATCATCATTTGTCATGTGGGAGATCATCTGCTCAACGCACGAACTAAGTATATTAGTTGATGTAAAACTATTCATTGTTTTTTAGTTTCGTTCTGGGCTGGTGGCCATATTCGAGCACGCCAACATGCAGGTCGCAAGCCAAGTAATCTTTCTTCCGGTTATGTCGGTCTATCCACTTGGCATCATTTTCTTCCCCTCGGTATTACTTCACCTTTACTTACTTGTCATAAAATCTAATACTGCTCAAAATGCAACTCCTTTCAATCCGCAACTATTCCACAACTCCAATCTGCCATGAACAATGTTTGTGCTTTTCTATTATGCCTCAATATGAATCAACTGCTGTAGTGCCCCCGAAAAGTCAAGCCACTTTTTTGAGTTGTTGGGCCCTGAATTCCAGAGGGCTTTTGTAGCCCAGGGATTGATGAGGGCGGTCGTTGTTGTACCAGTAAAGCCATCGGCTGATGAAGCGATTGGCTTCAGAGAAGTTGCGGAAATTATGCTGCCAGGTGCATTCTTCTTTCAAGTTGCGAAAGAAGCGTTCAATCATGCCGTTCTGTTCAGGCGTATAAGGCGTGATGTATTCCTGAGACAGCTTGTAATCATGGCAGGTGGCCCGGAAACGACGGCTTTGAAACACCAGGCCGTTATCGCTTCTTATCGTCGGCATTTTGTGGGCCGGCCGTAGTGTTCCGAAACGGTGAAGACAAGCGTTCTCCAAGGCTCTTTCCGCTTCTTTGGCCCGGCCTCGGCGTGAGAACTCGTAGCCGACTATTTCCCGGTCATGGCAATCAATTATGGCTAACAAATGGCCCCAGCCGTCCGTGCCACAAGGGATATGCGTCATGTCCATAGCCCAACGCTGGTCGCTGTATTCGGCCTTGCTGCTTGAACTCTTGACCCGAGGCTTGGCGGTCTTCAGGCGGTTGGTTACCAGCCAGCCGTTCTTTTTCAGCCGGCGGTGGACGGTATTTTTCCCAAGGGTATGACCCTCTTTGAAGTGCAGGATAGCCCACAGCCGCCTATAGCCAAACGTGGGATGCAACTGAATCAACTCCCTAAGGCGAGTCTCAAGCCACACCGTGCGGCCCTTGGCTCCAGGACGGCCCTTAAGGGCCGTCCTGGAGCCGGAACGGCTGACCTTCAAGACCCGGCAGATCCGTCGTTCAGAAGCCTTGGGGAAGACAGCCTTCAGTCCTCGGACTTCCACGAGGGTGAAGGCAGATCGAAAGGGCGTAACTTATTGGCCTCCTTGAGGATATCCAAATCCAAAACCAGTTCCCCTACTTTCTGCTTCAAACGCTTGATCTGCTCGTCCTTCAGCGCTTCCTCGTCTTTGGGCTTGCTCCGCAGAGCGTTCTCAGCCCCAAGGATGAACTTGTCCCGCCAGTCCTCAATCTCCCCTACCGTCAAACCGTGCGCCCTGGCCGCTTCCGCCAAGCTCGTTTCCCCCTTAAGTATCTGCAATACTAAGGCTAAACGCCTTTTGGCCGTCCACCTCTGGGTACCGTTAACTTCCATCTTTTCCATGATCCACCTCCTGCCTTATTTTGGCTTATTGGTGGCGCACTTTTCAATAGGGGCAGTATAAAGATACGGATTGGATTTTTATCGGTGATGGCAAGAACGATGTGCCTATTGCAGAAAAAGCTCCCATTTCATTCGCCATAAACGGACATGAAGAATTGTTGCGAAGTGTAACTTACACCAAAGATGATTTTGGCGTTGCTATAACGAGTTTTAGGCAGATTGGAGAAATAATCTCACGACTTTCCGAATATGATTTTGAGAAGAAATGGAAAAAGCAACAAGGCCAATCAGTATCAGAAAATGAAATCGTGGCTCAAATGAATGCCTATTTGTTTGGCATTACCAAGCTATTGTTAAATTGGCTGGATTACACGTTACCCAAAATAAGGAAAGATTGGTGGGATGTATACATAATGCAAGCAAAAATCCCCTTTCCTGAATCATATGAAAAGGCATATAATACTCGCGATTTGAGCCTTTTCGATTTGTCGGCCCTATTAAACATTGCTAAATCGGTTTGGAATAGAATTAAAAATTTACATCATATTCATCATAATAAATGGCATAAAGATAAAATAGATTCGATTTATGCTCTGCACAGAGTTCGAAATGACTGGGGGCATATTCTCCCAGGTCATTTTCCGAAAAATAATAAAATTATAGATGACTTGCGTGCGCTTGAAAAATTCATTCTAATTTTTAACGAAAATAATCTTGTAGACTACAAGAATTTAGCCGCCGAAATCAAATGTTTTCGAATGTCGCTTGATGCTTGAACAATGCATTGGCTGATAAACGGCGAAGAAATATTTTCTTATGTAGGTGAACATTTACCGAACCCTAAACGCAAGGGAACTATCCCCTCAACTCCAATGCTAATGATTTCATCAGGTTAAGCTTACCAATTTTGCGCCCCAATGCTGTTTTGTATAATCAGTTGATTTTTCAGCAATTTCTATCAACACAGCCAAATTCTTATATTTTTGCTTCAAATTAAAAAGTTATAGAAGCGAACAATACTTGACGATTGGCATAGGCGAGTTGTTGGCGGCGTTAACGGAACTTCTTAGGAGTCCAGGGGCGAAGCCCCGACGAGGGTGGGGTCTGGGGCAGGGCTCGCGAGAGCCCTCCCCCAGCGGGGTGCGGGGCAGCGCCCCGCCCTATTAATTGAACTTTTTCATAAAATAAAAATATTCATTTTTATTTTAATAGACGTGGGGTGCGGGGCAGCGCCCCGCTCTTAAAGCACTAGACCTCTGTATTTCGCCGGCGCGGTAAGACTGGGGGCTTCGCGCCCCCAGACCCCTGCGCCGGGGGAGGGCGCGCGTGCGCCCTACCCCGGACCCCCCCCCCGCCGGGGCTCCGCCCCTGGACCCCGAAGAGGGTTCCGGTAACGCCGCCGACAACTCGCCTATCGGCTCAAACAGTCGGCGGCGGTCCGGGCCACGGCGGCTAAACCGGGAGGGCTGGCGGGGTTCCGTCATTTAAACGAAAGCCCCAAACCATCTTAGACCCGAAAGGCATGGATTCCGGCTTTCGCCGGAATGACGGGTAACATATGTGCCGGAATGACGGAGCCTTCCGCCTACCCACACACTCGTCACCCCGGCTTTCGCCGGAATGACGGGGGCCTTCAGCATCCATAAAACAACGAAAGGCCGGCTACGCCGGCCTTTCGTTGTTTGACGGCTAGCTCTATCAGGGCGGATAGATACCCGGGTAATAGGAGCCGGGATAGGGATTGTCGGCCCGGCCCTGGTAAGGCTGGCGCCGGTTCAGCATTCGGCCGGGCCAGTCGCCTCCGGTGAAGCCCACCGGCCGGTGGCCGCCGGTGACCAGGCCCAGGGTGCTGAAGCTGGAATAGTCGCCGTAATAAATATTGTCGCGGGTGTTGTTGTCCAGGCCCGCCGGCACATTGGTCAGGCCGTAGTCGTGAATCTTTTCCCAGTAGATGGCCGCCTGGAGCAGAACCCG
>Ga0268262_10005708_pt1 | contig 12240 bp, 9 predicted proteins | sample TergutNc150P3_FD_190354 | JGI IMG/M metagenome (GOLD analysis project Ga0268262, IMG submission 190354) | Nasutitermes corniger P3 segment gut microbial community from laboratory colony in Florida, USA - Nc150 P3 (SPAdes) (version 2) | ecosystem: Host-associated > Arthropoda: Insects > Digestive... | reverse complement strand
GGGGGGCAGGAAAGACAAAAATTATTTGGCTTCTTTGGCTAGTAGCTAGTGGGGAGTGGCTAGTGGAAAAAACATTTAGGGAGCTTGCACCGCAAGCCCTGCCAAAAATTGTTTTACCGCCATAAGCCATATAAGTGTATAATATATAAATTTTTTTGGAGAATTTGTTAAAACAAGCAAAGAATGGACAAAATTACCCTGACTTTTTATGAAAAAAGGCTATTTTGAGCGAAAAATAGACATTGTTCTGCTTAGTTTTCTATATTTACGCTAATCGTCCAGTGCACTGGCAGATTAGCATATAGAGGATTTTATGATTAAAAGAACATTGCAGCCATTTATACAGGAAACCTCGCTGAGTTTCCCTGTGCTCCTTTTGTGCGGAATGCGGCAGGTTGGCAAGTCAACTCTGCTGAAAAGCATCAAGGAAAAAGGTAGAAAATATATATCGCTTGACGATGTTCAGTTGAAGAATTTCGCAAGGAATGACCCCAAATTGTTTTTGCAAACATATCCGCCGCCTATTGTCATAGATGAGGTGCAGTATGCTCCAGAGCTATTTACATATATAAAAATTTATGTGGATGAGCATCCAAAGGAAAGAGGGGCTTTTTGGCTTTCTGGCTCGCAGCAGTTTAGGTTAATGAAGGGCATTAGGGAATCTTTGGCGGGACGCATTGCCATAATGGATTTGATGGGGCTTTCGCAAATGGAAATTATGCGGAAATCTGGCAAAAGCACTCCTTTTTTGCCTTCTTTTGATATGCTTAAAGAAAAAGAACATAAGGCAAAAACATCTTTTAGTGCAAAACAGGTATTTGGCACTATTTTAAGAGGCTCTTTCCCTGCGCTTTACGCTTTTCCAAACACAAGGACGGATATTTTCTACAGAAGCTATCTGCAAACATATATAGAAAGAGATGCGAGAGACGATTTAGGGTTGAAAAACGAGTTAAAATACTACGATTTTATTCGGGCAACTGCGGCAAGAACTGGAAACTTGCTGAATTACGCAAACCTTGCAAGCGATGTGGATATAAACGTAAAAACGGCAAAAATCTGGCTTGATTCTCTGGTGCGTGCTGGCATTGTGATGCTGATAGAGCCATACAGCGCAAATATAAACAGGAGAATTGTGAACACTCCTAAAATTTATTTTATGGATACAGGGCTGGCAAGCTACCTAACCAAGTGGAATTCTGCGGAAACTTTGATGAACGGAGCCATGAGCGGCGCAATGCTGGAAACTTATGTTTTATGCGAGATAATCAAGAGTTACAGGCATAATTGCAGTGAAGAGAATATAAGTTTTTATAGGGATAGCAATGGAATGGAAATAGATTTTATCATAGAGCAAGATGGAATTTTGCATCCCATAGAAGTAAAAAAAACAGCTATGCCTGGCAAAGATTCTTGCAAAAATTTTTCTGCATTGAAAAGTTTGGGGAAGAAAACAGGAACAGGTGCCGTATTGTGTTTCTACGAATCCCCTATCCCTATCTGCGAAGATGTTCTTTCTATTCCCGTGTGGAAAATTGCAACTCAATAAAATGAAACCTCGCCCCTATTCAGCGAATACTCATTCACAAACATCTTTATATGCTGCAAAATAACCGCATCATCGTCTATCTGGGCTAGTTTTCGTATGAAATCGGTAATGGGTTCTTTGCGTTCCCAAGCGAGTTTTAAACTTTTTTGAACGCATAAATCCATCTCTTTGGCAAGTTCTTCGCCTAAATCTTTTTTTATAACCGTACAACCCAGCGGAATTGGAGCTTGCATTTCCTGTTCCCAAAATGCGCCCAAGTCTGCTATTAAATGCAAACCGTCTCTCTGCCAAGTAAAGCGATGCTCGTGTATGACTACTCCTTGTTTTATTTTTTTTTCGCAGAGTCCGCGGTAGAGGTCGTTGAATTTTAGGGTATGGGGTATGGGGTTTGGGGTTTGGGGTTTGGTTTTTTGAATCCAGAAGTTGAATAGGGCGGCGGCGGTTGTTTGTTTGCCGGGTAAATAGACTGGGATTTCGGGGTCAAATTTTTCGCTGAAAGAGGATAGCAATAAAGGTCCGCAGCCATAGCCCATTGCTCCGCCGCTATCCAAAATATTGTACTTGTCTTTAACCAATGGATACACGGCACAGCTCACCTTTGCCATATCCAATTCGCCTTTTAAAACTTTTTCATTTAACGTTTGAACATCGGCGTATTCAACTGAAATTTGGCAAGGCGTTTTAACTTTGCCTTCAATGAGGTTTTGATAGATAAAGGTATCGTTGGGGCATGTGGAAATGCCTAGTGAAATTTTTACAGGCATTTTGCAATCCACTTTCCAAGCGCACTCAACTCTTCCATGCACACAGAATGTTGCATATCATAAGAATATCGCTCTATCGGATTTCCATTTGACTTCAAGAAATCATAAGCTTTTTGGCTAAGAGATGGCGATACAACATTGTCGTAGTTTCCGTAGCCGAAAAACACAGGGATTTTGGAATTCACGCCGTCACGCGGCATTGTGCTTGTTGTGGGAAAATAAGAAGAAAGGCTGGCGGCTCCTGCGAGTTTTTTTGGATAGCGAGTTGCTGTGTGCAAAGCCATAACTCCGCCTTGGCTAAACCCTATGAGCAAAATCTTTTCCGAACTTATGCCCTTTTCAATTTCCGCATCTATGAATTCCGCAACAAATTTGGAATTTTTCTCAATACCCTCAATATCTGGATTTTGCCCCAAATCCATATCCGAAATATCATACCAAGCCCGCATTTTATATCCGCCATTTATTGTGACAGGCATTATGGGTGCGTGTGGGAAAATAAATCTTATAGCTAAATTTTCGGGAAGTCCAAGTTCGGGAACAATGTCTGCAAAATCATAGCCATCTGCACCAAGCCCGTGCATCCAGATGATTGCGGCAGTTGGGTTTGGTTTGGTTTCTTTGATTATGGAGTCTAGCATTTGGGGGTAATATAGAATTTTCTACCTTACACCCATCAAATGCAGCTCTTAGAAAAACTAGGCAAAATCCTGCCCTTTGTGGAAAATCCTGCCCGGTATATGGGTGGAGAAGCTAACAGCATAATAAAAAACAAAAACGAAGTTCTGGCGAGCATGGCTCTCATTTTTCCAGACCTTTATGAAATTGGAATGTCAAATAACGGAATGCGAATTTTGTACAATGCTATAAACAAAGAAGCGGATTTGTTTTGCGAAGTCGCTTTTGCGCCTTGGAGTGATATGGCAAAACTTATGCTGGAAAATGCCATTCCTCTTTATACGCACGCCTCTTTTAGCGAGGTTAAGAGTTTTGATGCTTTGGGAATAACTGTGCAAACCGAACTCAATTTCACAAACATTCCATACATATTGGAACTCGCAAACATCACGGCTTTTGCTGCACACAGAAACGAAAGCGAACCCATTGTAATAGCTGGCGGACCAGCAATGGCAAACCCTATGCCAATAGCAGATTTTTTTGATTGCCTTTGCATAGGAGATGGTGAAATTTTGGCACCAAAAGCACTGCACATAATTGGCGAGGCAAAAAAGGCAGGCAAAAACAAAGCGGAAATTTTGGAGCAAATAGCAAAATTGGAAGGCTTTTATGTGCCTGCAATTCACAGAGAAATAAAATCCGTTAAAAGAACTTATGTTGAAAAACTTGCAAAAGACCTTTTCCCAACAAAAAATTTAATAGCAAATATGCCGCTTGTGCACGACCGCTTTTGCGTGGAAGTGATGCGAGGCTGCACCCAAGGTTGCCGCTTTTGCCAAGCGGGATATTGGTACAGACCAACCAGGGAATTAGATGCAGACGATGTTTTGGACATTGCCAAAGAAGGATTGAAAGCCACTGGCGATCGTCAGCTTGGGCTTCTATCGCTTTCCACCGCAGACTATTCACCTGTTGAAAAAATGTTAGATTCCTTTATTGAAGACCCATTTTTCAAAAACATAGACGTGTCTTTGCCCTCGCTTAGGGTTAGCAGTTTTGGCAGTAGCCTTGCAAATAAGGTTTATGCGCTCAAAGGCGGGCGTAGCGCTACGCTCGCTCCCGAAAGCGGCTCTGAGCGGCTCCGAAAATTCATAAACAAAACTATAACAAATGCAGACATTGAAGCAGCTACTCAAAGCGCATTTCAAAACGGATTCAACAAAATAAAACTTTACATAATGGTGGGTTTTCCAACCGAAACAGAAGAGGACATTCAAGACTTGGTAAAATTGACGGAACGCCTCTTGGAAATAGGATTAAGCTGCAATAAAAAATGCCAGATAAATTTAAGCGTTGGAATTTTTATCCCAAAAGCCTGGACACCCTTGCAATGGGCACCTTATGTGAAAAAGGAAAAGGCAATAGCGCACATAAAAATTTTAAGAGACAGATTTTTTAAGCACAAAAATGTAAAAGTCTCGTGGAATTCCTGGGAAACAGCGCATTTAGAAGCCATCTACAGCCGAGGCAGCCGAAACCTCGCCACCTTGATTTACGAAGCATATAAAAGAGGTCTCGTTTTTGAAAGCGACAGCAATCGCTTAAACCCAAGCGAATGGGAAAAAATCAGAAACGACCTGGGCTACAGCGATGCTTGGCTTTTTGAAGAAATAAAATTAGAAGAAAATATGACTTGGGACATTATAGATGCAGGCATAAGCAAAAAATTTTTGCAAAGAGAATGGGAAAAAGCGCACAACCCGAATGCGGAACCCGTGCCAAATTGCAAATGGGGCAAATGCGGAGCCTGCGGAATCCCAGGCAATGGCAAAGACACCATTTTGGGCAACCCACCCACCGCCACGCCCGTAGGGGCAACCCCCGTAGAGGGGCAGCCACGCAGGGCTGCCCCTACGGGGATTTTCCCCTACAAAATCATTTTCCGCAAAACAAAATCCAGCCGTTTTTTGCCACATCAAAACACATTATCGTTTTTCGAAAGAGCATTTGTAAAACTAGGAATCCCAATAAAATTCAGCGAAGGATTTAGCCCCAAACCTCGCATAGCAAATACAGGCGCATTGCCGCTGGGCTTGGAATCTCTTTGCGAGGTTATTTCCATTGAGCTTTTGGAAAAATTGGATTTGGAGAATAAAAAGGCAGAGCTTATGAAAAGCATAAATGAAATATTCCCGCAAGGCTTGGAAATTGTTTCAATAGAACCACTGCAAACAAAACTCTCCGCGCAATTTCCCAAATCCGTGGATTACTGCATGGCAGGCGAATACCCCAGCGGTCTTGTGCAAAAAAAAGAAAAAAATGAACTCCCTTCGGTTTTAAATCACAGGGGGCAAAGCATAAATTTAAATGAGCATATTATTTCAATTGCCGAAGCTAAAAATGCCCTGCATATCACGGTAAAATGCAACGAGCAAGGTGCCGCCGCAAGTCCTTTCACAATCTATAGCGGCCTGTTGAACATAAGCGAGCAAGAAGCCAGAGCATTGAGCATTGTAAAGATAAACATTGGATATTAATTGATTTTTACTATTTTTTGGAGAAATGTTAGGTGTTTTTGACTCCGGTTTTGGCGGTTTAACCATTCTCAAAGATTTGGCAAAGGCTTTGCCTAATTACGATTTTGTGTATTTGGGAGATAACGCTAGGGCACCTTACGGGAACCGCAGCTTTGATAGCATATACCGATATTCGCTCCAAGCGGTGAACTATTTGTTTTCCATTGGCTGCCCACTTGTTATCCTTGCCTGCAACACGGCATCTGCAAAAGCCTTGCGCACAATTCAGCAAAAAGATTTGCAAAAAATAGCCCCTGCTAATAGGGTGCTTGGCATAATCCGCCCCTTGGCAGAAGAAATAGGCAAATTCACAGAAACCGGATGCGTGGGCATTTTGGGCACGGAAGGAACAATAGCTTCTCAGAGCTATTTGCTGGAAATAGCAAAGTTTTGGCCCGATTTGCGCATAGAACAAGAGGCTTGCCCTATGCTAGTTCCTTTGGTGGAGAATGCCTTACTGGAGCATCCTGCCACAGAAATGTTCGTGAGAGAATATACTCAAAAAATTTTGGCAAAAGACCCCAACATAGACACTCTGGTCCTTGGGTGCACCCACTACCCCCTGCTCCAAGGGCTTTTTTTGAAAGTACTGCCAAAAAATATAAAAATTGTTTCGCAAGGCGGCATTATAGCCCAAAAAACGCTTGAATATTTGGCAAATCATCCGGAAATAGATGCCCGAATCAGCAAAAAAAGCGATAAAAACGGCGAAATTCGCTTTTTAACCACCGATTCTCCAGAATTCTTTGAAAGAGGCGCAAAAGCATTTTGGAATACCCAAATAAAAGCAGAAAGTATTTTACTATATTCCTAAATATGACTATTCGCACTCAAATTAACTTTGATGGCTGGCAAGATTACCGGGGCAACCCCGGCGGAGCAATTATTTATACCGAAACAAGTCACCATTCCCTAGTACCGGTTCGTGACCAATTGAACGAAAACGGGAACGGTTCTTTTCTCGACCCAAACTACGAAACGGGCACGGTTGGACTTTTTGCCTATACAAACACCAAAGACATAAACAGAGCTATAAGAAACAAAGTGCGCTATCTATTTTTTGGAACCCGCTACGAAGGCTCCAACGCCGAATACAAAAACAAATATTTAATAATAGGCTACCAGCGAATAGACAAGGTAAAAGATGTGCGCAGCTTGCATTTGCAGCAGCACTTGAACGACCAGAACCCAACATTTTTAACCTTGGACTGCTGCATGGCAGCTTGGGGGCAAATGTACTTTGTTTCTTTTGAAGACTCATATATCTTAACAGATGAAATTTTGCACGATTGGGGTTATTCCGGTCGAGCCGCGCGACCGCTTCGCACCATATTCAAAGAGGAACACGCTAAAATTCTAGTGGAGTATTTTGATTCCAAAGCCAACCTAACAGATGAATATATAGACACCATATTGGAGTATAACGAGGAAGAATGATGAAATTAACATTTATCTTTGCATTTTTAATCGCTGTGGTTCAAATATATGCCCAAAGTCTCACCGCTGCGCAGATACAGGCACTTCAGGCTCAAGGGCTTCAATCACAAACATCCCAAATTCCATCTATGGCTCGAGCTTCGGAAATTGCCGCAGCAAAAGAAATGATGAATTCCAAAAATTTTCAAAACACAAATCTCGATTTTTTATATGTAATGCCAGACAGTTTGAGAATGGCTTTTCTTGATGTGCTGGATTCGGTTTTTCGGGATTCAAGCTTATTCGGGAAAAAATTCACGCGCTACGAAAACATAATTTTCTCTCAAAGCCTGCCAACCGCATTTTATGAGGTTCAAGGCTTAATTCCGGCAGATTATCCATTGAAGCACGGCGATAATCTGGAGCTTTCTCTTTGGGGCGCGGTGGAAAAGCAATTCGCGCTGTCTGTGAATAACCAGGGAAATGTGTTTGTAGAAGGTGCTGGCTTGGTAAATGTTGCGAACCTAACCCTTGGCGAAGCCGAAAAACTGATAACCAAAAAATTGCAAAATGTGTATTCTGGCATTGTTCAGGGCAGAATTTCCGTAAATTTGCGACCGACAAGGCTTTCGCCCACCAAGGTATTCGTTATGGGTGCCGTTAAAAGACCGGGCGGCTATGATTTGCCGGGGAATTCCAATGTGTTTTTGGCTCTTTACAAAGCCGGAGGATCAGATGACTACGGTTCTGTTAGAAACATAATTATTCGCAGGGCAAACGGAGATTCAGCAAAAATAGACTTATACGATTTTCTTTTAAGAGGGAAAAAATCAGGTGAGGGTCTTTTGAGAGATGGAGATTTGGTTTTTATCCCAAAAGCGCAAAAATTGGTTAAGGCAACTGGAACAATAGGAAGACCTGCCATTTATGAATTGAAAAACGGCGAAACCCTTACCAATTTGCTTGCCTTTGCCGGAGGCTTGCTTCCAAATACCGACCACACCATAAACCTTTGGCGAGTAAACGAAACAGGGGCACCGGAGGTTTTTGACCCTGGGTCGGCAAGAGATTTTGCAAGCGGTAAAAAGGAATTCCAAATGCAAGATGGCGATAGCATTTTTGTTTTCTCAAGCACAAAGCCCAATACCAATGCCGTTCAAGTTGTAGGCTCGGTTTTTTATCCGGGCTATTATGTATGGAAAGAGGGTATGTCAATTAAAGATGCAGTTGCCTTGGCTGGCGGGCTTTCTTCCGAAGCATTTAAAGATAGGGCTGTAATTGAACGTGTAAATGCAGATTCTAGTTATTCTTATTATGCCGATGATTTCAACGGTAGCAGAAATTTCAAGTTGTTAGCTGGCGATAATGTGATTGTTTTGGATTCCAGAATATTGAAAAACTGGAGAACAATTAGCGTTACTGGCTATGTAAAGGAACCGAGTGATTTTGAATGGCAAGATAACTTGGATGCTTTGGACTTGATAGCTCTGTGCGGTGGCTTTATGCCAAATGCCATGAAGAATGAAATAATGATTGAAAGGCTTAGTGAAGGCAACAAAATAGAAGTTATCAATTTGCCTATAAAAAACGAATTGAGCGTTAAAAGCAATAAAACTATAATTGTGAAACCAGGCGACAGAGTTGTTGTGAAAATGGATACTTCTTATTATGAGCAGGAAATTATAGCTCTTACCGGAGCTTTCAAAAATCCGGGTTTTTATTCGCTTATCAAACGCGGTGAAACATTTAAGAATTTTATGCAACGTGTAGCCATTATGGATGAATCGGCTTATATAAAAGGTGGGCAATTATTCCGCAAAGTACCTAAAAGTTCAGACATTGTCTCTACAGTATCTAGTAACATTCTTATGAATATGGATATGGGCAATAATATGGGCATGAACAACATGGCTATGGGCAATATGGGCATGAACAATATGGCTATGGGCAATATGGGCATGAACAACATGGCTATGGGCAATATGGGTATGAACAATATGGCTATGGGCAATATGGGCATGAACAGTATGGCTACGGGCAATATGAGCAACTCAAACTTTATGGATACTTCGGCGGCTACTACCAAATTAGGGAGAGCAAGGCTTGCACCAAAAATTCGCGATACTTCTGAAAGTTACAGAATAAATTTTGATTTTGAACGTGTTATGAAAGGCAAAGACAAAGACATAGAATTGCAGGCAAATGATTCCATTTATGTTCCCTTTGAAATGCTAACCGTAAATGTTGTGGGAGAAGTGATAAGCCCGGGGCATATTCTGTGGAGAAAAGGCTGGGATGTAAATGATTATTTAAATGCTGCTGGTGGTCTTACCATAACTGGAGACGAAGACCGCGTTGTTTTAACTTATGCAAATGGTAGCAAAATAAAGAAAAATAAAGCAAAAGAAGATCCCAATCCAGGTTCTACCATACAGGTATTTTACAAGCCTCTCCCCACGCCAACCAGATGGACAGAAGTCGTAACTGCTATAGGTACTTTGGCAACCGCTTTTGCAACCATAGCTTTGGTAGTACTTAGGTGACTACTGCATTTACTATATTACTGCTATATTCAAAATAGAGAGGTTTTTATGGCTTTTTTTGTTCCTTTTGTGCTTGGCGCTGCGGCTACAGCAGTTGGTCTTCACATCTACAAATATAAAAATGGCGGCAAAGATGAATGTTCTTGTGGCTGCGGCGACAAATGCGAGTGCGAACCAGAATGCGATTGCGGTTGCAACTCTTCGGTAAAGAAAAAAGTTACCGAGACTGCCGACCTTGCCCTTGAAAAAATCAAAAGCGGGCTGCACACTCTGGAAAACAACATCAATGAATCCACTTTGGATAAAATAAAGAGCGGCTTGCAAACAGCAGAAAGCAAAATAGTTTCTTTGCAAGAAAAGCTAAAGGAAAAAGCTGAATAGAGCTTGGGGAGCAGCTATTCAGCATATTTGAACATATTCTCAATGCAGCGTTTTGCATTTGTCAAAACGTCTGTGCTCAGTTTAATTTCTTTTGCTTTTTCTGGTTCTTTCAGAGTTTGTAGAATATTTTCCAAAGAATTGCTTTTCATGTATTTGCACATATTGCAACTGCCTATAAAGCGGCGGCTTGGTAGCTCGCTTTGCAAGCGAGCGCTTAGCCCGCATTCCGTTAAAAGCAGCACAGGGGCATTTTCTGGAAGGCTGCGAATGTAGTCCAGCATTTGAGATGTGCTTCCCACAAAATCGCTTAACATAGCAACACCTGGGCTACATTCTGGGTGGCTTGCTATGCGAAGTCCTTCGTTTTGAATTCTGAAGTATTTTACCAAATCAGGATCGTATTGTTCGTGAACATAGCAAGTTCCGGAGTGCAATACGAGTTCTTTTTTTATGCCCATTTTTTCCAATTCGTTTTTTAAATTTTCGCCCATGAGCTTGTCTGGCAAAAACACAATTTTATCGTTTGGAATGTTGCTAGCTATTTTCAGCACATTTGAGCTAGTAACGCAGACATCGCAAGCGGCTTTAACATCTGCGGTTGTGTTTATGTAGCATACAAATGTATGCTCTTTATATTTATTTCGCAAATCCCGTACTTGCTCTCCCGTTATGCTGCTTGCAAGGCTACACCCTGGGTTTGCGCCAGGTATAAGCACTCTTTTGCCAGGATTTAAAATTTTCGCGGTTTCGCCCATAAACTCAACAGCAGCAAAAATTATCGTTTGCGCTGGTGTTTCCATAGCGTTTTTGCTGAGTTGGTAAGAATCGCCGCTGTAATCTGCAACGCCAAGTACAATTTCCGGCGCAACATAGCTGTGAGCAAGTATTGCTGCATTCTTTTCTTTTTTCAGCTCGTTTATTTCATTTATAAGCGCAACCTGCCTTTCGCAGGTTTCCATTGAATACTGGCAAAGCACAGTCCCATTCTGCACGGAATGCAATTTGTTGTATAACTCTATGGCTTGCATAGGAGGAATTTAGAAAAATTGTCTGGAACCCCGATTCACCCGATTTTCAGGATTTTCCCGATTGGAACCCTGATTTTTCCCAAATTTGTATATTCATATTTAAGAGTATAATATATTTTGGAGCTTCTATGAACCCTCTCAAGACTTTGTGCTTTGCTTTCTCTCTGGTTGTTTTGCTTGTGGTAAACGTGGCTGCGCAAACACGCACATTTTATTTTTTGCCGCCTAGCGACGATAAATGGATAGCTGGCAATAGCTACATCTACAATGCAGATTCGTCAAAAACTTTTTTGATGCAAATTGATGCTACCAGATGCGGCTGGTTTAAAGTAGAATTCTCTTCTACGGTTGGGATTCCAGAAAAGGTTTTGATTTACCTTGGACCTCAAGGAAAAGATAAGTTGGATTCCAATGGCAAAGGAGCTGATCTTAACAACGAGGCGTGGATTCCATTAAGAACAAGATTTGGAACAAATGCTACACTTACTTTAAATGCAGACAATATGCAATTCACGAATACTGCTCCTCCCACCAATACTGCAACAACAAATTTAGACAGATGCACATACAAACTGGCAGCATTAATCTACGACACAGATGGATCGGTCAACCCCAGTTTCTGCGGTGGCAAAACTCCTGCCTGCCAAGTCCCATCACCTGCTTTAATAATGAGAGGGATAGTGGCTTCAAACTTGGATCCAGAAACGAAAAAACCTATTTTTGTGGGAAGCCCTGGTTCCAGCAGTAGCGAAGGTGGTTATGCAAATTGGGTAGATGCGGAGTCTTTCAATGCCGCCTTTACTCCAAAAGGGTTTTACAATGGCAAAATATCTAATATACCCAGATGTTATGATATGCCCTTTGGTAGGGATACAAATAGGAATTGGGAATTTGACAGCGAAAAAATGCTCACTCCAACAGGCAACAATCTGGTTGGCGGTTTTTTTCCTTATATTCTAGACAAAGGCTATAATAGAGATGAGGACGGTACCCCGGCAGACTATTCAGATTGCCCTGCTTGCAATAATGAGTATAATGCAATTAGTACGAGAGTCGGAAACACTGATGATTTATCAGTTACATACAGAGGACAAACTTACACTGGTGTTGAAGCCTTTAACCGCACGTATTTTATTGGGAACTATACACTTGCTAATTATTCTATTGCGGGAGGGGATGTTAGACCAGGGTATGATGGAATAACGAAAACCACTGCCAACTTTGGTTTCTGCTTTGAGAGCCACGGAGAATTTATTTATGAAAAAGGGCAGGAATTCTTTTTCCGCGGAGATGACGATATTTGGGTATTCATAAACAATAGACTTGTGATAGATTTGGGCGGTGTTCACAGTGCTGCCCCTGGCT
>Ga0268262_10005707_pt1 | contig 12241 bp, 9 predicted proteins | sample TergutNc150P3_FD_190354 | JGI IMG/M metagenome (GOLD analysis project Ga0268262, IMG submission 190354) | Nasutitermes corniger P3 segment gut microbial community from laboratory colony in Florida, USA - Nc150 P3 (SPAdes) (version 2) | ecosystem: Host-associated > Arthropoda: Insects > Digestive... | reverse complement strand
AATAAAAAATTAGAAAAGAAGATTTTTGTCTTATTTTAACAAAAAATGCTTAAAACTCCGTACAAGGGAAACGCTGAATGAATATGCCGCCTCGAAATGAACAGTGGGGTCGGAGAGATTGGACAGCAGCGTCGTTCTGGAATGAACACCCTCGTCGTTGACGTTGGACACCGGCGACGCGGCGATTGAGTACCGCTGAGCCTCTTATAATGGGTTTGTACATCGGATAATCCGGTGCGCCAAACCAAAAGGAAGGTCAGCGATGACCAATTACAAGGAAATTCTGAGGCTGCACGGCCTCGCGACGAAACCCCGTGAAATATCCGGGTTAACGGTGTAACGCCTGCTTTGCGGCGCCTTGCAAAAGCGGCGCCCGCGCAAAAATGTAAAGACTTCTATCCCGACTATTTCAAATCCTCATTTTTAATTAGACGGTATTGTGCTATCCTGTGCCGGCAAAGGAGTTGACGATGATAAAGAGAGATATGGCTCGCCAATTAGTGAAGCTTGCCGGATTTTTTCCAGTGGTTACGGTTCTGGGACCCCGGCAATCCGGCAAGACTACTTTGGTGAAAAGCGTATTTCCGAATCATACCTATTTAAACATGGAGGACGCCGACACCCGGACTTTGGCGGTGCAGGATTACAAGGCTTTTTTCAAAACCTACCCCGGCCCCCTGATTTTAGACGAGATTCAGCGCGCCCCGGGGATTTTAAGCGCGATTCAGGTCTTGGTGGATGAAAATCGGGAGGCGGGCAAATACATCCTTACAGGTTCACATCAGCCTCTATTGCATGCCGGCGTTACGCAATCGCTTGCCGGACGCACGGCAGTTCTGCAGTTGCTGCCGCTTTCAATTGCCGAACTTTCAGACGCCGGTATGGTATTGGATCGGGATGAATACCCGGTGCGTGGTTTTCTTCCGGCCACATATGCGCATGGCATACCATCCACCGACTTGTACAGGTCGTATTACGCGACATATGTGGAGCGGGATGTCAGGCAGATATTTAACATTGAGAAACAGGGAGCCTTTGAATTGTTTCTCAAGCTGTTGGCGGGTCGGGTCGGGCAGTTGATAAACCTCAACAGCATGGCGGGCGAAACGGGAGTTTCACAGCCCACGCTGGCATCATGGCTTTCCGTGCTGGAGGCAAGTTACATTGTATTCCGTTTGCAGCCGTATTTTACCAATTTCGGGAAACGACAGTTAAAGACCCCGAAGCTATATTTTTCCGAGCCGGGACTCGCTTCCTGGCTTTTGGGCATTGTAACGCCGGAACAGGCCGCGCGCGATCCGCTGTTCGGCGGCCTGTTTGAAAATATGGTAGTAATTGAAGCGCTTAAGGCGCGTTTAAACGCCGGAGAAACGCCGGAGCTTTACTATTACCGGAGCAAGGACGGGCTGGAAATAGACCTTATTTTAAACAAGGCCAGACATATGCTGCCTATTGAAATCAAGGCCAGCCGCACTTTTTCAACGGAATTGGCGAGAAACCTGCAAACTTTTCAAAAGCACACGAACGCTGCTTACACGCCTGCGGTAATTTACGCGGGCGATGTCGAATCAACCGTAAATGGCGTCAGTTATGTGAATTTTCGGAATACGGCGGAAATTATCGGAGTTTCGCGTCATTCATAGCCGCCGCATTCTTACAAATCCAGCGGCTCCGCCGTCGTCCTCACTGCGCGCTTCGCGTAGGTTCCCAGCGCCAGAATCGGGAAGTAATCTCTGTAAAGATGATAGTGTATGTAAAACACCCGTGGGAATCCGGTTCCTGTGGTAACGGATTCTTCCCATGTTCCGTCCGGCATCTGGTGCTCCCGCAGCCAGAGGATGCCGCGCTCAACCGCGCGCGAATAGATTTCGCCGGCGGCAAGCAGGCCGAGAATCGCCCAGGCGGTCTGCGAAGGAGTGCTTTCCGTCCGTTCAAAACGCTGTGTCTCGTATCCCAGGCAGCTTTCTCCCCAGCCGCCGTCGGGATTCTGAACTTCACGCAGCCAGCGCGCCCCCTGGTTGACCGCGTTTTTGACATGAGGCGCGCCGGTCGCCGTCAGCCCGCGAATTGCCAGAAAGGTGCCGTAAACGTAATTTACCCCCCACCGGCCGAACCAGCTTCCGTTCTCTTCCTGGTTTTTCAGAAGAAAATCAACGCCTCTGGCAACAGGCTCGTCCGTATGCTTGAATCCACGGCGGCAGAGCGATTCAAGTACGCGGCCTGTAATGTCCGGGCAGGTCGGATCAAGCATGGCGTTGTGGTCGGCAAAAGGAATCTTGTTGAGGATTTTCCAGTTGTTGTCAACATCGAAAGCCGCCCAGCCCCCGTCGGAGCTTTGCATCCCCAGTATCCAGTTGACGGCGCGGCTTTCCGCGCGCGCCTGTTTCTCCGGATCGCTCGCCTTGGCATGCAGCAGCGCCAGCAGCACCATCGCCGTATCGTCGATGTCGGGATAAAATTCGTTGGCGAATTCAAACACCCAGCCTGAGGGCGTAAGGTTGGGGCGTTTGGCGGACCAGTCTCCTTTGCGGCGTATTTCCCGATCAAGCAGCCAGTCGGCCGCCGCCGTCATGCGCGTCTCGTCGGCCACACCCAGCTCGCCAAGGGCGAAAGCCGCGATTGCCGTATCCCAGACCGGCGACTTGCAGGGCTGGAAAATCATGGCATCTTCGCCTTCCAGCATGAGGCCGTCAAACTGCCTTATCGCCTGTTCCATGTCGGGATGGTCGCGTTCATAACCAAGCGCGTCAAGAGCCATGATCGAATACATCATCGAAGGATAAATCGCGCCAAGTCCGTCGCTGAAATGCAGCCGGCTCAACATCCAGGTTTCGGCGGCGTGAATGGCGTAACTGCGAATCTTTTTATTGACTTTCTGACGCTCCCATCGCTTGAACAGCGTGTCCGCCTTGATGAAAAGATTCGCTATGCGATCCTTGCGGTGAAGCGCGATCTTTCTGTGAGGGTGAAACAGTTCCTCCACGCGCAGATTATGCGGCGTTTTGCGCGTGACGCCGGTCGCCTGCACGATGGAAAGAGGAACGATAATCGTGCGCGTCCATGACGACAGTTCATAGAGCAGGTTGCCGGGAATTATCATGATTTCCGGCGGAATCGTCGGGCAGTATTTGCGTGGAAACAGGCTGAACAGGCTAAAATTGAGTTTTGTGTAACTGTTGCACGCCTGTATGCCGCCCATTCTCAGGATAAGCGCGCGCGCCTTTTCCATGCGCGGATCATCGATGTCCGTCCCCGCCATTTTCAGCATGGAATAAGCGCGGACTGTGGCGTTAATTTCCGACGGGCCAGGCTCATAGATGCTCCAGCCGCCGTCAGGCCGCTGCGCGTCCAGAATTGAGCGGACGGCCTTGCGGATTTTCGGCATTGTCGGCGGATTCCACGAACCGTCTTCCTCCGTAGGATACAGCCACAGCTGAAGAAGAATATAATCCGACAAAAGCGTGGTATCGGCCGTAAGATCGGCGACCCAGTAGCCTTCCCTGTATTGCTTTTCCAAAAGCGCGTGCGCCGCGAGATCGGCGGTTTGGCGCACTTCAACAGTCGCGGCCTGCACCGCGGCCTGAGACGCGGGCGCGGTCTCTTCAATTACCTGTTCCGGTTCGCGCAATAATCCGACAAGTTCCTTTATCATAGAAATATCCGCTTATCCGTCAATTTGCCAAAACTGTTATTTTAATACAGGTTTTGGCGGAGTCAATGCGTAAGCCGCTGTCCTTGATATATCAAATAAATTTCACCGCGGCGGGGCAGGGTTATACGCGGGATGGAACGGCAACCACCTGCATACCGGCGGCTCTGGCACCCTCAAAACCGGGAGCGGCGTCCTCGAACACCAGGCATTTTTCCGGCGCGATATTCATCAGTTTGGCCGCGTAAAGGAATATATCGGGCGCCGGTTTGCCGCGTTCAACCATGTCGGGGGTTACAATGCGGTCTTTGAAAACATCATACATATCGATAAGCTCCAGCGTCCGCTTAACAACACGCGGTAAACCGCCTGAAGCCACGGAAACCGGAAAGCCATCGGCGACGGCGCGGCGGGCAAAGTCGCACACCGGCTGAATCGGCCGGATGCCGGGGAGCATCTCCATAAAGATGGCTTCCTTGCGCAAGGCGATTTTTTCGTAGTCAAAATCGGTTCCATATTCCTCATTGAGCACGGCGACGATTTTAAAAGTGGAAATGCCGCCCATGCTGTAAAACTTGTCTTCCAGAAAGTCGAACGGGGTTTCGCAATCATGAAACGCCTGCACCCAGGCGCGATAGTGAATCTGCATTGTGTCGGCCAGCGTGCCGTCGCAATCAAAAATAAAGCCGGCGAAATCTCCGGCGGGAATATCAAGCTGCATAATAATCAGGCCGCTCTCAGGAAGCGCTCTCCAGGCTGGTTTTGATTTGGGTATAGTTGACAATATCACGGCGCAAAATAATACCGATGAGTCGTCCTTCTTCAATTACCGGCACGCTCTCGGCGTCGGTTTCCAGCATACGCTCGAACGCGCTGTCCGCGTCGTCTTCCGGACGTATGCCGACGACCTGTTCCAGCGGAATCATGATATCCCTGATCTGCTTGAAATTCCGGAGTTTTACCGCTACTTCCCTCACTCCCGCGATGGTGACAATGCCGACCAACTCATTCCTGTTCATTACGGGAAACTCAGTAAAAAAATACTTGTAAAGATAATCATCGATAAACTGGTTTACCGTAACAAGCCAGTCAACTGTAACAACGTTTTTCTTCATGATCTGCCGGACGGTGATGCGCGGAGGAGGTTCGCGCCTGGCCGACGCCACTGACTGAAACACTCCGCCCGCCGCCCGCTTCAAAAAGAAACCTATACAGACGAACCATATGCCGAAGAGGAAGCTCCGGTAAAATATCATTTGCAGTATGCCGAAAACTATCAGGAATACCGCAAGGATATCTCCGATGCGGCCGACTATCCGCGTTGCCCGCGCCGGATCGTTCCAGTGATCCCACAAAAAGGCGCGTAAAATGCGTCCGCCGTCGAGCGGAAAGCCGGGCGCAAGGTTAAAAAACGCCAGGGCGAGATTTGCCATCGCGGCGCACTGAACGATTGTAGCTATCGGGTTCGCGTACGCCATTATCGATATGTACGCAAAAACAAACAGTACGCCCAGTAATATGCTGGCCGCCGGCCCCGCCAGGGCGATCAGAAATTCATCACGGCCGTCTGCCGGTTCCGAAGAAGTCTCGGCCATTCCGCCGAAGATAAACAGTTTGATACTTGTCGTCCTTATGCCTCTTTTTATGGAAACCGCTGCATGAGCAAGTTCATGAACCAGAATTGAAATGAAAGTAAGCGCGGTTGTGGCCGCTCCCATTACCCAGTACCAAAACCGCCCGTAGTCTTTGTGTACTTCGGGGAAAAACGTTTCCGCCATGCTGTATGTCAGCAGGAAAAAAATAACAAACCATGAATAATCGACAATAATATCGACTCCGCCGATACGGCAGATTCTGAACCCTCTCGATTTCATGCGCGTAGATATACCATAAAACAGACTGTCAAATGCAGTGCCGTTTTGAATCCACATGAAATGTCCGGGCCGCTCCTCCTTATTCTGGTATGCTTCAGATATCTATTGGGACTCAAAAAATGAACGAAAAAGCGGAATTGCGAAAACATCTGAAGGAGCTTGAAGCCGGGTTTTCAGAAGACTATCTGGCGGAAAGCAACGCCGGAATTGTCCGGAACCTCTTCAGTCTTCCGGAATTTCAGAACGCCGAAACCGTTTTGTTCTTTTACGGTATCCGGAACGAACCTGATACGCTTGAAATGATACGCCGCGCGTTCGAACTTGGAAAAACCGTCGCTCTTCCCAGGACTTATCCGAAAGGCGTCATGACTGCGCGAAAAATCGCAGGCTTTGACGGGTTGACGCCGTCCCGGTTCGGCATTCCCGAGCCGGATGAATCCGCGCCTGTCATCGCACCGTATGAACTGGACTTCATCGTTGTTCCCGCGGCGGCGTTCGACCGCGAAGGCTACAGGCTGGGTCGCGGCGCGGGGTATTACGACAGGTATCTTTCTTCCACAAGCGCGTTCGCCTGCGGCATAGTTCGGGAAAAGATGCTGGTTCCGCGCGTCCCGCGGGAAAAACACGACGCCCGTGCGGACTGCGTGGTTACGGAAAATGAAATTTTGATGATTCGCCCGCACGGGCGATTAACCCGGATATTTCATGGGGTTTCGTAGCGAGGCGGCGCAAACGGGCGTGGATACAAGGCGCGCGCCGTGAAGGCGACGAAGGCATATAGAACAATATGTCGAGGAGCCTGACAGAAGCGCAACGCAGTAGATATGCCTGATTGCGCCGCCGCAGTAGAAACCCCATGAAATATCCGGGTTAACCCGCGCTTCCCTTACGCCCGCGCCATATCTCTGACGAACATCATGAACAACTGCACGTCTTTAAGCAGATGAAGCGCCACTTTGTGCGGACGCGCGAAAAATGTTTTTACGCGTAGGCTGCGCCGCCAGAAAAGTTTCAGGTCGTTGCGTGAATATGTCAGACGTTTTGACATGGAAAAATTAAAATCACGGAACATGAGAGACAGCTTCGAAGGAACGCGGATTTCCGGGAAGTGCAGCCGTGTTCGCATGTGGGCAAGCTGCAGCTCGGCCGAATGCAGGTTGCGGTTGAGCTGTTTGCGCAAATTTTCCACTTCGAGGCGCAGACGTTTTTCCGCCTCCGGGCGAATGCGCGTTTGCAGCCAGAGTTCTTCCATTTCAAGCAGCAGCAGCGTCCAACTGCGAAGCGTTTGCGCCACTTCGCGGGTGCGGCGGAAGAAGTGTCTGGCGCGGGATTCAACAGCGTAACCGGATCTTCTGTCCGTACGGTTTTTCAACCGGAAAAATCCGTGCAGCATCGGATGGCCGCCTTCAATCAACGCGGAATTTTTGTACCAGAGAAAATCGCAGAGTATGTTCCAGTAGTTTTCCGGGTTGGCGCGCGACAGAACTTCTTTCATGTAATTGAACGAATAGAAATTTTTCCACGCCTCGCGGTAGGACGCCGAAAGTTCGCCGGGCGCGAAATTCGGATGACGCATGGTTTCGTGGAACGAGTCGTAGTCGTTCAGATCGGGGTGCATCTCCCCGCCGCCGGCGACCATTTCAGCGTGATCCTGCGAACCGGGGATAGGCGTCAACATGAAGAAAGACGCCTGCTCAACGTGCAGTTCTTCCTGCAAACGCCGCACGTCTTCACGCAAAGATTCCGGGGTGTCGAAAGGGAACCCGAAAATGTACGCGACGTGAGTGGCGACTTTCGCGTCGTGCCACGCGGCGATAAGATTTTTGTAATCACCGGCGTCGTTCTGGTGCTTGCCCGCGGCTTTCAGGTTTTGCGGGTTAATGCTCTCCATGCCGATAAAAACCTGCGAACAGCCGGCCCTGGCGGCCAGCGGAATAAAATCCGGTATTTTGTGCGACTGCGTGTCTATCTGCATCATGAACTGGATGGGGATATGCTCTTCTTCTCGCAGTTTCGCCAGACCGTGAAAAATTTCGCGCCAGTTGGTATTTCTGGCGAAATTGTCGTCGGTGAAAAAGTAGAAGTGGAGTTTGCGGCTGCGGTAGTTTTCACGCAGCGTATTGATCATGGTTTCTGCGGAACGAACGCGCATCTTGCGCCCCTGCACGTTAATAATGGTGCAAAAGCTGCAACTGAAAGGACAGCCTCGGCTGCAGTCAATGGTGCCGAAATTTGAAACAATGAATTTTTTGAGATATTTTCCGCTGATCATCGGAATCGGTTTGTGCGTCAGATCAGGCTTGCGGGACATGAAATCGTAAATCGGCAGCAGCCTGTCCGCATCGGCGTCGCGCAGAATATCTCCCCACGTATCTTCGACCTCGCCTTTAACAACGGTTACGCCGATGTCGAGAAGCTCCTGAATTTCAGGCGGGATGCCGGGCGATAAGGCCATCGCCCCGCTGACGTGAAATCCGCCGATGAGAACCTGCAATCCGCCCGCGCGGAATTTTTTTGCCAGGTCCGCCGAACGTGGAAACTGGTTCGTCTGTACCCCGGCCAGGGCCACGATGACACGCCGCCGCGGAAGTTTCTGCCAGCTGATGATGCGTTCCACGGGAATTTTCTGCACGGTGTCGTCAAAAAGTTCCATTTCGAGTTCAACGTCATTTCCCAGAAGACCGCGATCCGCGACATCCTGCGTAAGACTCGAAAGGCAGGCGAGAGTGTTGCTTGGAAGCACTCCCCGAAAGTGACGGATAACGTAACCGTCATCATCGTATTTTGAAGGCTTAATGATAACGACGCGAATCTTGCGTTGCGGGGATACGGATGATCTGGAGTTTTCTGACATTGTGCCCACTTTCTTGTAGAACCAATTAATTTTATACGACGTAAAAAATGTATTCAACGCTTACCCGAATATTATTCAGGAAAGCTCGAAATAAAACGGAGGCCGGCGAAACAGTATCAACGGAGGATTTTTATGCGGAGCTACACGGGTATTACTCTACGCGACGAGACGGGGATGGCGCTTTTGCTGACGCTGCTGGTGCTGGCGCTGGTTTCGACACTCGGCCTCATCATGATGATGAACGCGACGATGGAGCTTCGAATAAGCGATAACTCCGAAAGCCATGCGCAGGCGGTGCTGGCCGCGATAAGCGGGCTTAATCACGCGCGCGTCGCCGTACGCGGACTTGATTTTGACGCGCTGCTCAGGGGGCCCGACGGCGTTTATGACACCGGCGCCGCGTACATGAATGAGGCAAAGAGCTTCGGATTCCGGCTCCCGTTTTCGGTTTCAACGGCGCAAAAACTAAATATTGAATCGCCGCTTGCGGATATCGGAAATGTCCCAGACGACGGCGTTATCAGTACAGGCGCACTTTTCGGCGTTCCAGGCACGGCGTTGATACCGCAGGAAGGAATCGCGCAATGGGCGGATAATCCAGCCGGTACGGAACCGTTGCTCCTGTCACGCTATTTTGTCAAAGTCGCCGACAATAACGGAAATGCGTCCGAACTGGCGGCGGACGCGGCGGATAATCCTTTCATCGACGGCGACGGAATTATCATCGTCAGATCCATCGGCGTATCACGAACACTTGCCGAAACGGCCGGAGAATCCGTCCGGCGCAATTCCGTGGCGGTTTTTGAATCGCGTCTGCGGCGCTCCACAACATGGGATATCGGTTCGGCGTTAAGTATCCTGGGGGCTTCGGCAGACGCCGTATTTACCGGTTCTCCGGAAATATCAGGAGGAGCGAAAGCGGGAATCGGCATTCTGAATACGTCCGCCTCCGGCGCGGAATTTTCCGACAATTTCCTGCTGGCGCCTTCCGCCGCGGGAAATATTACCGGCGGAGGGTTGCCGTCCCCTTCCATACGCGACATATCCGCCGAATTGAAGAACGACCGGGACAAATCCATGCTGTTCAACGCGGATAGATTGATGGATTTTATCGGGCGCCGCGCTTCACATATGGCGGACATTATCTACGAAGGCGACCGTCACTGGACCGGCGCCAACATGCCGTTTCTGGGTTCTTATGACAAAACACGGCCATGGAACGACCCGGCGCAGAAACCCTATTTTGTTCTCGTGAGAGGAAATCTTACCGCGCCGGATGGCCTTTCGGGCGCGGGAACGCTCATTGTAACCGGCAGGCTGGAGTGCGGGGGAACGCTGGATTATCGCGGGCTGGTTCTTGTGCTTGGCGCGGGACAATTGGCGCTGGCGGCGGATGGGCCGGGCATTTCGGGCGGCGTCATAACGGGGAAACTGGTTGGTTCCGGCGGGAACGTTACGTTCGGGACGCCCGAAATAAACATCGGCGGCTTTACGCGAATTACGGCGGATAAAGAACAGGTTCGCATGGCGCTTCGTCTTTTTCCGGCCGAACAGATCAGTTTCAGGGAAATCGCAGGTTCCGATCCGTAGACAGTTCGGAACTGGATATTTCAGAACGACCTGCCCGTTTATATAAACACCATGAGCCGTATTCCATATAGAGACCGCCTTTACGTTAGTGCCGCCTTCAGTGTCCGCAACCGGCGCAGCTGCTGGAACTGCACGAAGAGCAGCCGGAGGACGTTATCGGGCGGGTGCTGCCGTCGCTGCCACGTGAAACGCCGCTGAAACAGGAAAAAAGCCTCTCGACTTCCGGCGAATCGCAGCCGGGGCAATGAACTCCGTCCGTGGCCGCCGTGTTGAAAATCAGTTTTTCAAATTCAGAATCGCATTTAAGACATTTGTATTCAAAAATCGGCATAACGACCTTCACCTTAGGAACCGCTGATTAAATCACTTTACCCCTTCAATCCAGACTTCGCCGTCCGCGTAGAATTCCTTCTTCCAGATAGGAACGATTTGCTTGATCATATCTATCGCGAAACGGCAGGCGTCAAAAGCTTCCACGCGATGCGCTGATGCGACCACTATCAAAGTGCTGCATTCACCGACATCCATATGGCCAAGCCGGTGTACGATGGCGATATCGCGTATGTCAAACCTGCTTTTGACCATCGCGCCGACTTCTTCAAGTTTTTTGAGCGCCATCGGTTCGTAGGCTTCGTATTCGAGAAACCGCACGGATTTGCCCCGCGCGTTGTCGCGCACGATTCCCTCGAAAATAACGATTGCGCCGTCTTCGTCCCGCCGCAAACTCCGGGCGACCGCGGAAGTGTCAATACCCTCTTGTGTTAACTGAAACATTTTTAACCTCCGCTGACCGGCGGCAGAAACGCGATTTCATCCCCGTCACTTACGGGAGTATCGGGGCGCGCGAATTCTGAATTCAGCGCGAGAAGAATCGACGCCCGGTGGGCTTCCATCGCGGGAAACTCCGCGGCGAATTTATTAAAGACCGAAATGACATCGGTAACTTCGGCGGATTCCACGCAACGCTCCCGCCCTCCGGCGATATCCGCCAGCGACGCAAAAAATAATACGCGAATGCTCATAACTAGTAGAGTGTAGCAAATAAGGAACAAATTTCGTCTATGGTTTTTTTGACCGTTTCCGTCGCCGTGACGCGGTTCGCGAAAATACTGAAAATCAGATTTTTTCCCGACTGTGTGACGATGTAGCCCGAAAGGGTTACGACTCCGTTCAGCGAGCCGGTCTTCGCGTGAATCGAACCTTTGACGCTCTCCGACGAAAGACGGCTGCGCAGCGTTCCGTCCGTCCCGCTGACGGCCAGCGTATCAAGGAAAAGGTTGAAATACGGCCGCCGGAACAGGAATCCCAGGAGCGACGTCTGGAATCGCGGCGTGAAAAAATTTTCCCGCGAAAGTCCGCAGCCGTCGTTAAGGCGTATGTTTCCGTCGTCGATGCCGGCTTCAAACAGAAATGCCTTGACCGCTTCAAGACCGACTTCGCTGGAACCGAAGCCGCGTAATTCAGCGCCCAGCGTCCGCAGAAGCATTTCAGCGTGCAGGTTCTGGCTGCGCTTGTTGATAATCTCAATCCCCCTGACCAGCGGCGGCGATTTATACTCGGTCAGAAATGTCCACGATCCTCTGGCTTCGGTCTGCGCGTCGCCGTAGTGAATTGCGCGCGCCTTGCCGCCTGTCTTTATGTTCCGCCGCGCAAGCTCATCCTTGAAAACGGCGGCCGTAGTCTCGGCAGGTTTATTCAGGACAACGGTTCGAGTGACGGCTTTTGAAATCGGCAAAGTTCCGGAAACCACCACTGTGTTTGACGCGCGCAGCAACTGAACAGACAGCGTTTGCTTGGCGTCTTTATTCCCGACGACGGCCTGGTTGCGAATGCGAAAATGGCTGGTACGCGGTTCAAGCTCAACCGTTACGGCTTTCCCGGATTTCGGCGCCCGCGCCGTTACTTTAATGACGTTGTTATTAATACTGAGCGCCGTAACCGGAGCGCCGTAGAGCGTACCCTTCTCCGCCGCCGCCACTCCCTTGCCTATGGAGGGGGCAAAATAACTGTCGTCGCCGATAATATCGCCGGTAATTTCGCGTATGCCCATCTCCTTTATTTTTTCCGCCAGAATCAGCAGTGCCGACGGCTGATCCAGATCGCCGTAAGCGTCAATAAGATTGGGGTCGCCGCGTCCTACAAGGATAATGTCTCCGTTAAGAACGCCGTTTTCACCAAGCGTTCCATCGGCGTAAACACCGGTACGGTAGCGGAAATCCGGCCCAAGTTTTTCCAGGGCGGCGGCCGTCGTCACCATTTTTGTCACGGATGCCG
>Ga0268262_10005706_pt1 | contig 12241 bp, 11 predicted proteins | sample TergutNc150P3_FD_190354 | JGI IMG/M metagenome (GOLD analysis project Ga0268262, IMG submission 190354) | Nasutitermes corniger P3 segment gut microbial community from laboratory colony in Florida, USA - Nc150 P3 (SPAdes) (version 2) | ecosystem: Host-associated > Arthropoda: Insects >... | reverse complement strand
ATAAGAAGGGGAGAACAATGCTGCTATACGTATCCCCAATTTTTACCCCCTCTTATTTTTTCTTTTGAACATTGTTATACTGTAAAACAATGGGTAAGAGCGAATTAGTATTGTATCAACCCGACAGCACCGTTTCGGTTGAGGTCAGACTGGAAGATGAAAATGTCTGGTTAAACAGACAGCAAATTGCTGTTTTATTCGATAGGGATATAAAAACCATCGGAAAACATATCAACAACGCATTAAATGAAGAATTGGCAGTATTTTCAACTGGCGCAAAATTTGCGACAGTTGTAAAAGGAAAGGGTGAAAATCCAGTTGTCGCAAATTTTGCGACAACTGCCGCAGATGGCAAAGTTTATCAAATGGAATACTATAACCTTGACGTGATTCTGTCGGTAGGTTACAGGGTAAAATCAAGTCGTGGTATTCAGTTCAGAATTTGGGCTAACCATGTTCTAAAAAATTATATAATGAAAGGATACGCTGTCAACAAAAGGTTTGAGCTCCTAGAAAATCGTGTATCTAAAACCGAGAAAAAAATAGATTTTTTTGTCAAAACTGCTCTGCCGCCGGTACAAGGCATTTTTTATGAAGGGCAAATTTTTGACGCTTATATATTCGCCTCTAATTTAATAAAATCAGCAAAAAAATCAATACTTTTAATTGACAACTATATAGATGAAAGCGTCTTACTTTTGCTGTCAAAACGGCAAACAAAAGTCAGTGCGCAAATTTATACGAAACGCATATCCGACCAATTACAGTTAGACTTAAAAAAGCATAATGCACAGTATGAACCGATACACATAAACACATCAAATGCTTACCATGACCGCTTTTTAGTTATTGATAATACCGTATATTTAATAGGGGCTTCTTTTAAAGACTTGGGAAAAAAACTATTTGCTTTTTCAAAAATGGAAATCAAACATACGGAACTTTTATTGACAAACAGAGCGAAGTAGCGTCCACGTTTGCACGGACATGACTGAGCGAGTGAGGAATTTTCCCTTTGACAATAATCATAGGAGGCACTATGCACCACTATTATTATTGGTACGCTAAATCAAAAATACGCTGTTTCCTGATTATTGGAAAGTCTTGGGATCAGTATAGCCGGGCTTTATAAGAACATTATCCTGGCCTTCGATATAATCTTTATAAACGCCTTCCCACTCATCAAATGAGTATTCCTCAACAGAAACCGAAATATACTTTTTAGGCTTTCCCAAAGTCTTATTGACAATATCGCCAATTTGTTCGGCGGCTTTTTGTAACTGTTCTTTTGTCGGGCCTGACAAGGTTTTAATTACAACATGGGGCATAAAATACTCCTTTAATTTTTTGTTTATTATAGCCCAATAGTTATATTAAGGAAAAGCCTGAAACGGCATAAAAATGGTGTAATACATAAAGAATAAAGTAAAACAATCTCTGGAGGGGGGTAATTTTAACATGCACCGCATCAAGCCATTTCCTGCGGAGGCAAAAACGGTGTCTGGTACTTTGCGCCGCCAATGGCACATAACGATACTACGGAATTTCGGTGTGTCTGACACTTCAGCGTTGTGTCCAACCAAAAGGTGGCGAAGCATTTACCGTTTGTTAGGTGAAATGTTGTAATCATCTAATATTAATATTTATGTTATATCTCAACATACACAATTCGCATATCCGTAAAAAGATATTTGCATCAGTATAATAATTATCACAAAAAAAATCATAAAAACAACGTGTTATAATCGGTATACCCAAATATTCAATATAATATTTTAAATTGTTTTCCAAAAGTGGAACGAAGTGAGAATCTATTAGTATTGAACTAGTAGAGTGAATAAGATTTGATGATTCTTCATAAATATATTTTATATTAACATTATTTTCAATAACTTTATCCAATAAATCAGTAAAATATATTTTTATATTGCTATCTTTATTTATTTTTTTTCTGGCCCATCCATAATTAGAATTTAAGTCTTTTTCCGGGTATTTATTTTCAATAAACGATAATTTTTTATCAATTTCACCAAACTCTTGTTCCTTCCTAATATTTTTTGGCATTTTCTTAAATAATTTATAAAATGAAAAATCAGAAAATGTATCAGAACAATCATTATAATTAATAAAATAAAGTATAACCAAATTTTCATATAGTGCCCTAAATAAAATAGTTGCTGATTCATATTGTTTATTTTCCATTAAGTGTACAATATCTTTATATTTTTGCAGCGCAGAAATTAATAAATTATATGGTACTATATTGGGTTTTTTATCTTTATATTCTGCTGTGAACCTTATAATATATATAAAAAAAGAAAAGACAAATACACTATAAAAATTATAACTTTCAAAATTAGGTTCGAATAATTTTTTTTGCTCATTTTTGAATATGTTTATTATTTCATCTGTGATATTTTCACAAAAATATTCATATTTTTGATCTATTATTTCCTTATCTATTCCATGCAATTTCCCTAATTCTTTACATTCGGGTATTTTATAAGTTAAATAATCAGAAATAATTTGAGCCATATCTTTTCTTGTTTCTTCCATAAGTTTATTGTCTCCATAATATGTCATTACCACAAACAATGAGGGTTGATACAGGTAGTGCCAAATGAACTATCCGTTACCTCAATATAAGAGCGTAGTAACACCATATGCGTTAACTAGATGATATATCATTATAAAGCGATTGTTAACTGATTTCGCCTCCTTAATTCAAAAAGCCCTGATAGCACGGACTGTAAGTTTATTGTTCTTGGCATAGTTAAAGCTAGGTCTGCCAGCGGAGCCAAGAAGAGTATCGTTAAAAACAAAATACCATGCATCATATTTTTCATGTTGAGATGAAGACCAATAACGTGCTTGCTTAAAATCCCCCTGTTTTTTATCTTTCCATAGATTTTCATATATCAAGTTAAGTTCGTCCAAGCTGGGTAAGAACCAATCGTTATAGCCACCGTAAGACAATAGAGCACAAAGTTGTGCGGCCATTCCATTTTCATTATTCTCCTTTAAACACTTAATGATAAGCTCAGTGTTTTTTCTACCGCTGCCTATATCTGTCCGTGTATCAGGCACATCTATACCATTAGCACCCCATTTTTTATCACGGAATTCTTTCGATACAGGCGCGACTTCCAGATATTGCCAACCATCGCTGGGTTTCCCCTTGTCGTAAAAAATCAGGCCTCCAGCGGGACCGGTTTCACCTATCAGATAGGATAGTTTGTTTTCTGGAGGCCGTGAGCCAAGATAAGCCTTACCTGAGAATTGGCTGTAATAAGCAGGCAGTTGTTTATTACCAGTTGCTTTTGCAACATCGCCCATAGTACGTTTGAAAACATCATCTACATCCATGGGAGAAGAGAGGGAGAGTTTGAGGTTGTTTAGTAAACAACTAGTAAAAGTACCGTTTCGCCCGTCTCCATCCTGTGCAACAGAACCCGCACTCGTAGCGTACATGGTAATAGAACCCGGCGGCGAATGGCTTACTCCAGAAAGCCCGCGGATTCCCCCTCGGCTAAAACTAAAGGGATTATCACGACAAGCATCCAGAACAATTAGATTAAGCTCATTCCCTGCCTTTTCCAGATTTTCCAGTACGAACCCGAGGGAAACAGCCCGATCTCGCAACTGAGACTCAGAATCAATACTAGCGTTTCCCACTGGAATTAGGTAATTTTCACCATTGAGTTGCACCCCATGACCGGCATAGAAAAAAAAGCCATAGGAATTTCTGGAAGTACTAAGACGCTGACTGAAATCGTTAACGGCCTTTTCCATTTTTTCAAGATTGCCGTTTAACACCGTTTGAACATCAAAATCCAAGGTCCTTAATGTATCAGCCATGTCATTGGCATCATTAACCGGGTTTTTTAGCCGGGCTATGTTAGTATAGGCCCCATTACCGATAACCAAAGCAAATTTCTTCTGGGCCCAAAGTGATGAAGTTATAAAGAAAATCACAAGCATAAGAGCGTATTTTTTCATAATACCTCCAAATTATAAGTATTATACACCCCAAAAGCGGATTTTTACAAGCATACGGTACAGGGCATAAACCGGCTCTTGCTTAAAAAACCGCATACAGTTATTCTGTTTCCATGAGGAACTTTAAACAAAAACTCTTTGTTCTGTGGCTGTTCCTGTGTGTGTTACCGCTTTTTGGCCAGGAATATGGCATGGGGGCGATTCTCGACCCAGCCAGGTATGAACAGGTCGATGTAAAACCTGTTCTGCTTTCCCGAGGTTATAGTTCTGTTCCCCGTTCTGTTTCCCTAAAAAAGTATAGTCCTCTCCCTGAAAGCCAAGGACAATATGGTACTTGTACAGGCTGGGCAACCGCTTTTGCTGCCCGGACAATATCCGAATCAATAGCTCTGAATCGTACTGATCAAAGACAGAATACAGCCAATGTATTTTCTCCTATTTTTGTATATAAAGGTTCCTATTCGCTCAAGGGTATTAACCCCACAGGACATGAAGGAGCGTCTATTTCTGATGTTTTGGACTTTATCAGAAGCGAAGGAGCCGTAAAAAGACCTGGATTTGAAACAAACACAAATTTTCCGTCAATCCTTTTTACCTCGTATGCCAACAGCCAACGATACCCAATTTCAGGTTATGTCAAGCTTTCTTCATCTCTCTTTATTGTTCCTTATTCAATAGATCAGAAATTGGTAAAAAAGAGTCTGGCAGAAAAGAAACCGGTTATAATTGGAATGAAGGTTCCTGACTCATTTTGTGAACAACCACGGGGCAAGGATTTATGGGAACCAGCGCCTTCAGGAACCTCTGATAACATACGTGGTGGTCATGCTATGTGTGTAGTTGGATATGACGATAATAAGTACGGTGGCGCTTTTGAAATTCAAAATAGTTGGGGAACTGATTGGGGGAACGGCGGATATATATGGGTACGGTATGAAGATTTTGCCAAGTGGGTTTTTGAAGCTTACGAAATTATTGAAAATCTGGCTAACTATAGAAAATCGATAAACTTTGAGGCTTCCATAGAAATTGAAATTTTCAACAATAGCGAAGGTATGCCCGTAAGTTATGACCGTCAAGGTTTCTATAAAACACAAAAATCGTATACATCCGGAACCGATTTTCGTTTTTTGATGACCAATAAGCATCCGGCCTATGTATATGCTTTTTCCGCCGATAACAGTACCACAGACACGGAACGGATATTTCCCCTGCGGGGCATTTCCCCGGTATTGGATTATAGCGACAGTACTATAGCGTGGCCCGGCGAATATGACTGGATAAGGCTTAACAATGTTACCGGAACCGATTATCTCGTGGTATTATATTCAAAAGAATCGTTAGACATTAGCGCAATAGAACGGCGTTTTGCCAATGAAAAAGGTACATTTCCTGAACGTGTAACTCATGCAGTTGGGGCTAACTTTATACCTTACAGAGACGTAAAATACATTGGCAATGCAATGGAATTTTCCACTAAGTCTATTAATCCAAAAGCGGTTGTTGGCTTATTGTTGGCTATAGATCATAAGTAGAGCGGTAAAGGAGTTGTTATGAAAAGAACGATAACAATATGTTGTTTTATTTTCGCTACAGCTTGCCTGCAAGCGCAAACTTTGTCATGGGACATCAAGTTCCTCCAGGGAAGAAAAAGGGTATCTGTTCCCATTTCCCGACCAATCAAAATGGAGACAGGAGATGATTTTCTGATTTCCATAAAACCTGATTCAGATTGTTACTGCTATGTAATTTGTCATGATTCGGCTCGGAAGATTTTTGTACTTGAAAATAAGTTTATAAAGGGCGGAATTGAAACTTATCTAATGCCAATAGATATAACTGATCCGCAGGGGACTGAAATATTGTATGTTATAATGAGCCTTGAAAGAGAGCAAAAACTTGAAAGCCTAATAAAAACTTATAATGACAACCTTAGCTCTATACAGCACGGCGAAAACTTGCGGCAGGAGATTGCAAGGCTTCAAAGTGTTGTTTCGGATCTTGGGCAGCCAGCCAGTTCCTTTATTCCAGGCGGTGGAACCTCACGGGGCAGTACACAGGAGTATGTAACAAGGTTTTCAGAAAAGAATATATATGTCAACACAATCATCATTCGGCATTAAAAAAAATGTAACTTTTGCCTGTATTCTGGTAATTTCTCTAGCCGCTTCGGGATTACTATTTGCAAGCGGTATTATACGTTATTGGGACAATATTTTTTATGACTTATGTATTAATTACCGGGTACTCAAGGGGCAGGAAACAAGAAACAAGCTCATAGCTACCATAGATTTAGATGACAAAAGCATTGAAGACCTTTGGGAACAAATTGACAACCGAGAGGCTTTTGCAGACCTTCTTGCAGTTTTTGAGGATACCAATACCGCTGTTATATTAGATTTTACTTTTGGGCTTGAAAAGAATGGGGACAGAGCTTTCACGAGGGCAGTGAGGAGTCCGGGCAATACGGTCATAGCGACGTTGGCTGTTGAAAAAGGAATGGTAAACAAACCGTATAAACCTTTAACCGAAGAAGAAAAAAGCAGATTTGCACGGCATATCTGGCACATAACGGTAACGGAAAAGGGAAAAGTGCCGGAAGCAGGTAGTTTCCTGCTGCCCTACCCCGCCTTGGTGGAAGCAGCGGGGCAGGTGGCGTTTATTAATATGGAGCCTGACGACGATGGAACTTACAGACTGGTACATTTGCTTTATGAATGGGAAGGGGGTTATATTCCCTCACTATCTTTGGCTGCGGCGGTATCACACTTCGGAATACCTGTAGAATCCATTGAATTGAAAGCAGGCTCTTACATCGCCCTACCTCGGTCTGAAAAAGAAGTAGTACGAATCCCCATTGATGAACAGGGGCGGATACTAATTCCATATACTGAAACATGGAAAGACGATACCGGGAGAATTCCATTTAATACTGTTGTAGAGGCAACTTATGATGACGATGTTTTTAACACAGTGAAAAACGGTCTAACAGGACACATTGCGCTTGTTGCGGAGATAAGCACTAGCCAAAAGGACTTTGGCCCAACTTCGTTTGAAAAGCTCTATCCGCTTTCCGTCATACATGCCGAGGTGTTAAGCGGAATTCTGGACGGACTTGAGAAAAAAGCTTTTATAGGCTGGGCTTCCCTACCGTATAAAACAATTATTTTATTACTACTCATTGGCGCGGCATTTTTGTGCATTAATACCCGAAAAGAATTTGGTTTTCATCTTGGGTTTTTATTAGTGTTTTTGGTTTTTTCAGGTCTGACGCTATTTCGCTGGGGGAACTATGCAATATTCCCCTGGTTTGCTTTTCCTACGGCTTTGCTTTTCTTTTTATGGTTAAGCGCGTTTTTACAACGACTTTTTATCCGGTATAGGGAACAACTACTTTTACATAATGCACTTTCCCGTTATTTTCCTCACGCTTTGGCGGAACGAATTATGCGAGAAGGGAAAACTGACTTAATACCGGCATACAAGGAATTGACAATATTATTTTCGGACATTTCAGGCTTCACAAAATGGAGCTCTAATAAAAGTCCCGATCAAGTACACAATTTTTTAAGCGATTACCTTGAAAGCATGGCGGAAATTTTGTTTGCCCACGGTGGGACAATAGACAAGTTTATGGGCGACGGAATACTTTCGTTTTTCGGAGACCCTTTAGACTTACCAAATCACACTGAACGGTGTTTACAAGCCGCAATCGCTATGCAGGAAAAAGTCCGCATATTGGCCAAAAAGTGGAAACCCATTGTAGATATTGACCTCAAAGTACGGGTGGGGATAAACACCGGAAAGGTGATTGTGGGCAATCTGGGCAACAAGACAAGGATTGAGTACACGGTCATTGGGGCTGCGGTCAACCTTGCCCAGCGTATGGAAAGTAATGCACCGGTCAGGGGCATTCTCGTAACCGAGGCAGTACACGAGAAAGTGAAAGACAAGTTTGTTTTCCAAGAAAAACGTTACGTTACGGTTAAAGGCTATGCTGATACTATAGAAGCCTATGTAGTTAAATTATAATTCTACGATAAATCATGTAAAGGGGATGTCGCTGCAAGTATTAAAGATTTATTAATTGATAATAATTCTTTAATGATATTAGATATTAAATTTGAATCATTTACTTTAGTTCCAATCAAGCCATATTTTATCAAGTCTATAAATACAGTATTAGTAAGATATCGCGTGATAGTATCATAAGATATATTTATATGCCCATCTTCTTTCCTTTGCAATTCATTAATTAATAAAAAATAATCTTTTGGTAGATAAAAACCAGTAGAAAGATCTTTTGTATAAACATTTTGTCTTTCATCACAAAATTTGAAATAAAATACCTGGTCATTTAATCTATAATCGGTATTATCTTTTGTCAACCTTGATTCTAAATTTTCCATTAATGTTATTTCTTTTTTTAAATTTTTATCACTATTTGGATAGTAGATATATCTTCGAGCGTTTTCTGCCAGTCGTTTATATTGTACAAATATATACGTACGATTAATATGATCATAGTAAATTAAATCAACACCCAAATTATTTTCAATTACAGCTCTGTTTGCATACATTATCGAAATATATTTTCTCCCATTTGATAAAGTACAGCCACCTGGTATATAATTACGTATCATTTTCCAATCACCGAAGCAGCTTAGATCGTGCATAATAATATGGTCTTCTCTAGTGTTTACCGTTGTCAAACCTCTAATATAGTCAGGCGTAGACATTTCCTCAATATTCCAGTTAACCATATTATTTATTTCATTATTCAAATCGTTTAACCTAAAAATTAAACCCAGTGCATCTCTTTCTGTTGCAATTATGTATTCTTTGTTGTTATTAACATTTAATTTTCTATCGCGATATAATATTCGTTTTATATAATTAGTATAATTTTCATCTATTTTTGATAAAGAAAAAATTACTTCTTCTATTTGGTTTTCGTTGAGGTATTGTATGGTTTTTTTAGTATCGAAAACGCTTCTTATCGAATTTATCATTGTTCTTTCAGCATTTTGAATAATAAAATCAAAAGTTAATGGGACACTCAACTTAATTACTACATCAAAAATCACTCTTACTTTATTAGTGGCAACTATTTTACTCCTTCTAAAATTTGCTATGTAATTAATTTCATTAGGCATTTTTGAAATGAAAGCAACGGTTGAGCTTGTTTTTTTAACTTCATCATTATAGAAAACATCAGAATAGATTTTATCAGGTTGTTCATTCCAGGAGGATAACCATTCCCCTTCATTTCCTCTGTAGAAAATCATTAAAGGGTTTCTTATATATTTTGCATATTCATTTTTTCTCATTGCCCATATATACTAGAACATATTCATATCTATTCATAGGGGATATTCTTTCATTGTTAACAATTTAAGGCAAGCTTTTGGCATTTCACAGGTTTTGAGGAAAGATTTGAAGACCAAAAAAGCCCCTTTTTCAAGGGGTTTTTTAGGTAGGTTAATTCATTGATTGACCTCGCCGTAACCCCATCCTTTAGGATGAATCTGCAAAAACATACTGCTTCCTGATGCCAATACAGGCCAGCCAGAGGGGGCGCTGCGGGCTGGCAGAAACATTTGGAATTCCCCGCCGGAGGAGACCAGTGAACAAAGGTAACGAGGGTATGGACAATAAAAGCCCAGCACTTAAATACGATAACGATTTCATAGTATTACGATATGTATGGTAATTTAAGTGCTGGGGGGCTCCGTAGGCGGACTCTACAAGCGTTTCTGCCAGTTCGTAGCGCCCCCTCTGGCTGGTTTATACGGTTAAAAGTAAATACTGTTCCCTACCGTATCCTTGACAAAACCTTCAAAACAGGCTATATTTTATTTGAGCTGGTGTCGTCAATGTATGTTGACTAGATACTTGTATCATTCCAGCCCGTCAAGCCGTCAGTATGGTTTTTGATAAATCACACTGGCGGCATTTTTTATTGTTTGAAGTACATACCTTAGGCTCCTCCTATGTGTAGATATGGCAACATTTATATTATCAATAGTTACCACTACAGAAACAACAGTCCTTATTTTTTCCGCGCCTTTTTTGAAAGCTTTTGTATATAATAATGCCTTTTTCCCGTCTCTTGCCTCTTCAACTATGACTATCGGGTCTGATAATGTTTGATACATTGCCCCAAGTAAGTTTTCCCGTTTTTTTTCTCGTAACTTATCAAATTGATGTTTACCAAGTTTAACATCACCTATTGGCGTAGTAATAATGCCTCGCGGAAAAAGTTCATCATAAATTGATCTGGTAAAATCATATTGCTGCATGGGTTCTGCAAGCTGTTCATATTTTTCCTGCAAATCATTTCTTATTTTTTCAATGGTGATTTCAGGGTCACTCATTTTGCTTATCCTTAGTATAAAATATAATACACTGAATAAAACAAATCAAAGGTAACTTTCCCTTTCAAAAAAAATAATTTTTTTCAAATTCAATCAAGCAAAACGCACATTTACACTATATATGTAGTGTCATCTCTGATCACTTCGACAGGTGGTTTCTGAACTTGCCGAAGGGTTCAGTGACCAGACGCACTCTTGACAATCACCCCTCCCCTATGGTACATAAAACAACATGAGATATTTAGTTCCCGGCGATTACATGGCCGACCCTGCCGTACACGTCTTTAACGGAAAATTGTTCATTTATCCCTCGCACGATTGGGAAAGTGATATTCCCGAAAACGATAACGGCGACCACTTTAACATGAAAGATTACCATGTGTTTTCGATGGATGACATCGAAGGCGCGGTTACCGATCACGGCATTGTTCTGGATGTAAAAGACATTCCCTGGGCGGGCCGCCAGTTGTGGGACTCCGATGTCGCCTGCAAAAACGGAAAGTATTATATGTATTTCCCGCTGAAAGATAAAACCGACATTTTCCGAATCGGTGTGGCGGTCAGCGACAAGCCCGAAGGCCCCTTCACTCCCCGCGACAACCCCATCAAAGGAAGTTACAGCATAGACCCCGCCGTTTTTGAAGAAGGCGGCAAATATTATATGTATTTCGGCGGATTATGGGGCGGGCAGTTACAGCGTTACCGTAACAATAAGGCGCTGGAATCCGCCATTCTTCCCGAAGGCAAAGATCCGGCGTTATGCGCAAAAATAGTCAGGCTGAGCGACGATATGCTCGAATTTGCCGAAGAGCCCCGTGATGTGGTTATACTCGATGAAAACGGCAAGCCGATGACCGCGGGCGACAGTCAGCGCCGTTTTTTTGAAGCCTCATGGATGCACAAATACAACGGCAAATATTATTTTTCCTATTCTACCGGCGACACCCACCTTTTGTGTTACGCGATTGGCGACAATCCCTACGGGCCGTTTACGTATCAGGGAGTGATTATGACTCCGGTGGTGGGCTGGACAACCCATCATGCCATTGTTGAGTTCAAGGGTAAATGGTATCTGTTTCACCACGACTGCGTTCCTTCCGGCGGCAAAACATGGCTGCGTAGTTTGAAAGTTACTGAACTTGAATATGACAGCAAAGGCGTGATTAAAACGATTAACGGCACAAATTAACAGGTAACAGGTAACAGGTAACAAAGTAAGAATGGAGCTTAGCAAGTAGAGCGTCTTGGTAATACGTTCCGATTGCTAACAACAACTTTGTTAATTGTTATTTGTTACCTGTTATTTGTTATTCGGTTGTTTGCCAAAGTTTACAACGGGCAATGCGGTCTTTGATCCCGCGGCGGCTTGATTTTCAGCTTTGATTGCGTCAAACACTTCCTGGCGGAATACTTTGACCGTTTTGGGGGCGTCCACGCCGATGCGCACCTGGTCGCCGCGGATTTCAATAACGGAGACAGAGATATTGTCCCCTATCATTATTTTTTCATTGACTTTCCGGGATAGTATCAGCATTATGCATTCCCCGTTGCCGCCAGCTCCGCCATAATGTCGTGCTTGGTTTTCCAGCGTGTATCAGACAGCACCGCCTGCTTGCCCGTTCTGGTGTCGCGGTTGATAACCAGCGGCCCCTGCAGGTTGGCGGTCATGGGGCTGCCGTCCGGCGGTATGGTAATGATCGAAAAGACCAGGGCCTTTTCCGGTGAATGTATGCCTATCTCGGCAAGTTCCTCATTGCTGATATTCAGTTCGTAGTCGGGGCGGAACAGAAAAGGACTGAGCAGCACAAAGGCAACCTGCTCCATGTCTATTGATTGCAGCCAATAAAAGGGCTGGCGTTCCGCGT
>Ga0268262_10005705_pt1 | contig 12244 bp, 8 predicted proteins | sample TergutNc150P3_FD_190354 | JGI IMG/M metagenome (GOLD analysis project Ga0268262, IMG submission 190354) | Nasutitermes corniger P3 segment gut microbial community from laboratory colony in Florida, USA - Nc150 P3 (SPAdes) (version 2) | ecosystem: Host-associated > Arthropoda: Insects > Digestive... | reverse complement strand
TCGCGCATATAACGAACAAAAAGCGGTGCTTAAAAAATACCGTGAAGACAGAAAAAAATTGGCCATCAAACTCAGGCGCGTGAACGAAGCCATTGAAAGGGATTTGGCGAAAGCTGACACCTCCCGCAAGTTGGAGGAACGGCGGAAAAAAAATTCGGATGAAAGAAAAGTTTTGGAAGACCGTAAGAAGATTTACGAAGCCGAACAAAATCTGCTCCGTAACGCCGCGCCCGACGTTCTCCAGTATTTCAAAGATACCGTCCGCCTCTATCCCGAATTGGCCAAATACAAAGAAAGAATTTTAACGAAGCGCACGCAGTTTGAAGCGCAGATGGCGGTGTTGAGCATCCAGCATCCCGTGGGCGAAGTCCTCGAAGAAGGCAAGGGTATTTCCGAAAAATCTTCGCCTATTTTACCAAAGCAGGAAACTACTTCTTTCGCGCCGGAAATCCGGCTCCGTAAAGGGGAGTTATAAAAAAGGTTGGCTGGAAAGTCCGGCTCCTGGAAACCGATGAATGGCGAAGGGCGGAAAGTCAGGCATACCAAAAAAATTAATTGGAGTTTTTTATGAGAACTATATTACGAAACTTAACCGAGGAGCAAGTGAAAGAACGTTATGTTCAAGCTCTGTCGGAACGCAGGAAGATCGGCGACCAACTCGTCGAAAAACTTTCCAAACGGCCCAACTTCGGCGGCGAAAAACTGCTCGAAGCCTTCAAAAAGGATCCTGACCGCGTTCGCAATCTCGCGTTCGTGATACGCCAGCAAGAGGCGCATCTCGCGAAATGCACCGAGTCACAGATTTCTTCGACTTTCCATACCACGCCGGATAACGTTTTGCGCGTTCTCAGGCTGGGTTATCTCAACACGTCCCGCCAGGACGCTTTTTGGGAAATCGGCATGACCACGGCTCAGGACGTGTTCTATTGGCTCGAACCCAAATACGGCAAAACCCTCCGCGGCGCCACCCAGGGCAGAATCATGTACGAGGATTCCTCATACAAATCGGCCACCGACATCGACGTTTACGGCGTGGAAGAAACCCCCAACGGCTCGTTGAAGAAATTTACCGTTAACGGCGGCAACGTCAAGAAATCCCCCGTTTCCAAGTTCACCGTAAGGCCAATCCTTAACGGCGGATACATCGGCGTTGACGACGGCAGCGGAAAAATTAACGGCGACGGTTTTACCGGCAAAGTCAATTACGCTTCCGGCGACGTGGAATTAACCTTTGACGTTGCCCCCGCCTCAACCGCCACAATCGAAGTGGAAATGGGCGTGGCCCTTGAAGACGACGACAATCTGGAAATCACCCAGCGCGTCGATCTCGCGCTCAGGGTTTCCCCGTTCGCGCTCCGTGAATTCCCGATTTACGCCTCCTTCTCAAAGAAAGCGGAACTGTTAATCGGCACGACCCTCGACATTGACGCGGAAGAAGCGTATCTGAGGGCGATGGCCGACGAACTCAAGAAATCCCTCGATTTCCAGGCGTTCCATATGGCGTATAAACAGGCGAAACGCAACGCGACCGTTGACGGATACACCGAGTTTGATCTCCAGGGCGCGGTCGGTGAATCCGAACATAACAGGATTCAGGTCATCGACCGTTATATCGACAAAGCCGCAAATACTATTTACAACAAGCTTTTGCGCGGCGGCGTAACCCGCATATTCGGCGGTCCCGACGCGACGGGCGTTCTCAAAAAAGTCGAAGGCTTCAACACCGCGGGCGCGATGAGCCAGCAAGGCGTTTACTACCTCGGCTCCCTGCCCGGCGATATAAAAGTGTTCCGCACCCCGACCAGCATCGTGCCGAACGACGAACTCGTCTGCATGTACAAAAACCCGGAATCCCCCGAAGACGTGTTCCTCATGATCGGAACCCTTATCCCGTTGCACGTAACGGACAAACTCGAATTCGCCAACAGGCAGACCGAGTTCGGCGTTGCCTCATACGGCGATATGCAGATTCTCAACAAGAATTACGCGTCAATGATTAAAGTCGTGAACGCCTAGTTCCCACGTTTGGCTTACGCAGTCCCCTTCCGAACAAGAAGGGGCTTTTATTTAATCTTTCGGAATTATAAGGAAAGAGGGCGTTATGATTCAGTCCAGCGTCATGCCGGTTTTAGTTAAAATCCAAAATCTTAAACGGCAATATAAACGGCGGGGTTTGACCGCCGATCAAAATTATCACGTAATCTGTTATGACGTGAAACATCTGATAGTCACGAACGGCAAAATCGACAAAGCGTATAAAGTGGAATGGGAAGACGTTGAACTCGTCAAGTCGGAATGGTCGAACGCCCCGGCGGATTCAAATAACGCCTCATTGGCGGAAACGAGGCTGTTAAGGCAGGCGATGTCCAAGTTGGGGTCAAATATTTCCAGGCTGCGGAAAACTCCCCGCTAGACCCGGCAGCCTATTTATTCATGAACGATTTTCTCACGGATGTTCCGAAAGCGCCCCCGCACATTATAAACCGCGTCATGGCGGAAGTGGGGTTTCCAATCCTCAGTTTTGAGGATTTGGGAATCACCGAGAGGGACGCTCTTGAATTGTTTATTTTTCCGGCTCTCCAGTATTATTTCGCGTATAACCCGAAGCAGTTAAAAACCAGCCATAAAATAAACGGAACCGTTGAAATACCTTTTCCGAATAAAAATGTTTTCGGGGTCTTGCAAGCTCGGGTCGCCATCAACGGGAGCAATTCTCACGTGGAAGGCTTGGGAGTTGGCGCGTATAACCCGTTCCGCCCGCAATACTTGTTTGGGGCGCAGGGGATAGGCAACGGAATGAGGAATTCGTTCAAGGACCCCTATTACCGTCCCGAAGTTTATTTGAGCGAGAGAATGGCGCGAATGTCCTATATCTCGCTGTCAAAAGCGGGAAATATGGAGATTGACAGGGATGCCCGCGTTTTAAGGGGTTTTTCAACCCTCGGCGGGGAACTGGTGGTCACTTGGGCGGAATGCTCTTTGGATTGGAGCGACGTGCGGTATGAACACGAAAGCGACGTGGTGAACCTGGCGAAGGCTTACGCGTTACGCTATTTTGGAATGCTCAATTCCCAAATGGATCCCAACGCCGGCGTGCAAATGAACGGGGAAGCGTTCATTTCCCGCGCAGACAGCCTTGAGGAAAAAATAATGGAGAAATGGAACGGCAAGATCGCGCCAATCGTCATGCGTTAATTTTAATTAAAATACTTTTAAAAAGCTAAATATTTCGGAATTATAAAAGTAATGATTGATTACGAAGTAAGGCAAATTTCCCCGAAGGACGCGAAGGCTTACATAAAACGAAACCATTATTCCCACGGGTGCATCAACTGTCCCGTAAAGTCTTTCGGTTTGTTTGAAAAAACGGGGGCTTCGGAAGATTTTCAATTTGAGGAGGCGGCTGACCCGATAGGGGTTTGCATGTTCGCCGTTTCATGCAGTGAGAACGTCAGAGCTTCCGTGTTTGGAAAAGAGCATAAAGACCACGTAATAGAACTTCACAGGCTGCACATACTCGACGTTACCCCGAAGAATACCGAGACTTGGTTTATTTCCCGGTGCCTGAAACTTTTAAAGAAGTCTTTGCCGAACATTTGGGCGGTCATAAGTTTCTCGGATTTGACGGAAGGGCATTCGGGCGTTATTTATAAGGCTTCCAACGCCTACCGTTTGGGGCATACGGGCAAGGCGGTGTTTTACCGTGACTGTTCGGGGAGGCTGAGGCATTTGAGGCAGTGCGGGAAAAACATATCACGGGAGAAAGCCGAGGAAAGGGGGTGGGTTCCCGTGGTCAGGGAGGCGAAGAACCGTTTTCTTTGGCTGTTGCCGCAGGATAAAAGGGATAAGAAACGGCTCCTTTCAATGGTGAAACTTGATTTGAACGGCGGCTAACGGGCTATTCGACGCACAGCGTGTTTTCGGGATTAACGTAAATATTCGTTTGTTCGCCGCAGTTCGGGCATTTTATCTTAACGCTTTTCGTCAGTTGTATCGTTCCGATGAAGACGGAAAACGTATGTTCGCAATGTAAACATGAAAATTTAACGGCCTCTGTCGGATCCCTTTCGTCTATGCTGGCGGGTTTGCAATCCATGACTCTTATTATGGCCAGAAAACAAAAATTTAGTCAATAGCCTTTAAAGCCCGCCTATTTACTTAAAGAACTTAACAGGAGAGATTTATGAAACGTCTCACGGAATGGAACAGTAAAAAAAGCGCCATACTTCTGAAAAAATTGCTCACCGCCCTCACGAAAAGAACGGGGGAAAGGTATTTTTTAATAGGAATCCCGAAGGCTTATAAGAACCAATGGGGAAAATTCTTGGGATATTACGTCGTCAGCAGCAAAAGAAAAGTTTTCAGGTTCAACATCCAACTCGAAAAAGTGGATCAAGCTAAGTTCGCTTCGGTGGACAGGTTCAAGACGGGTTTTGAACCGAAGCCGCTCAGCACGCTTTCCTTTGAAGGGTTCAACATAATGCAGGTGTTCCCCTACCTTATAGATTTCGCCAAACTGCTCAATCCGCTGGACGCTTTCAAGCAGGTGGGTGAGGCGGTTTCGCCAAGGAAAAGGGAGGCGGTTTGGACACCCCAGCCCGCGACAAACGCCAAGGGTCAGGCGAATTTATCCGGCTTGATAGCGAACTTTTTGGGCGAAAACAGGAATTGGGTTCAAGCCGTTAACGCGGGGGGTTTTGACAGCGGCAAACTGATTAAGGATCTCAGGAGATATTTGCATACCGCCATGCCCGGAATATTCAATTATTCCTCCTCAAGGCTCTTACAGGTCATGCAGGTCGTTATAGCGAGTTTTGACGATTTCGGCGGAACTAACGCGTCGGCGCACGTCCCCGTCGCGAAAGTCTTCAAACCCAGCGGCGCGGATATACAGATTCCGCTCGCCCCCGCCGCTCCGTTAAGCGCGGCGGCGCAGGAAATTAACGACATGTTCACGGCGCAAAAAACGCCTGACGAGGTTTATGAGGAATTCATGGACGACATCAGGAGGATGCTTAACCAGAAAACCCCGTGGAGCGGGGTAATCGCCTACGGTCCCGGCGGAACGGGCAAAACGTACCACGCCGAGAAAGTGGCGCGTGAGGAAGGGTTGAGCGAGGGCGTGGGCTGCATAACCATCGGGACGAAATTCCAGTCGGCGGAAGAAATAATGAAAATGTTATACGAAAACAGGGAAGTTTCCCTCGTCATCATCGACGACGCGGATTCAATCCTAAGTTCCCCCGACAGGGAAAACATCCTCAAACACGCCCTTGATTCGGCGAACCCCTACGTCCAGTTCCAGAAACCGATGAAACTTGGGAACGACGAGGCGATTGAACCGGGAAAATACACGATTGAAAGCAAATTCGTCATCAATACGAACATGAGCCTCGACGACATCGGAAAATCCGACGCTATCCTCAGCCGGTGCAAGGCGCATAACTTTGATTTCACGAACGAGCAGATGAAGGAACTTTTAAAATCGAGGTTTTTCGCGCTCGCGCAGGACATTGACACCGACGGATCCGATCAGGTGGATCAGGGCGACTGCGATTTTATTTTGAACATTTTCCAGTCACTGATAGACGGGCGCAAACTCAACCGTTTCAGTTTCAGGCTGATGAAGAACGTTTTGTTCGACTACATACTCGCGAAGACGCAGAACCTTGACAAGACGAAGGCGGTTATCCGCGCAATCAAAGCGTCGCCCACGCGCTAACCAGGAGTTTGAAATGTTTATTGAATCGGCCGCCAACCAGCCGTTATCTGAAAAAATAGAAATCGTCGGGGTGGAACCGACGGGGTTCACGGTTTTCCACAGGACGGGTTACGGTTTAACGCCCACGCAAATTTCCGAGAGAATCGCCCAAATAGTGAAACAGGGTTTTAAGCCCTCGAAGGGAGACATGTACGGCGTGGGGATGTACAGCACGTTAAACCTCAAATCCCAACTGAACAATTACATGGAATCCTGTTACGGGGACGGCGTTATCCAATACTTCGTCCCGAAGAAAGGGTTTCTTATATTTGATTACACGATTGCGCGTAAAATTTATCCGAGCGATTTTTCCCTCGCCCAGCAGTTGCTCGTGAACGGCGTTTATAAAAAAGCCTCCGAGATACCTTACGGAATGCAAGCTCTGTCAAAAGACTTGTATGACACCCTTAAAAATCCGCTTATCTCCGCCGACAGGGCGTACAATATTTGGCGGTGCTGTTACGATAAAAATTCACCCGGAAACGTGTCGGAGGCGTGGACCAGCCTGCGCCCGGCGGTCACTAACGCCGACGCTAAGTCATTATACGCCGCCGCCAAAGCGGAACCGAAAAAACAAATGTCCAGGATACCCAACATACAGGGCATAGTTTATACGGGGGAGAACGACGGCAACGTCGTCCTCGTTTACAGGCCGACTCCGGCGGTCATCCAGCCGAGAAAATGGTGCGTGTTAATTCCGGGCAACAAACCCGCGAATATTGACAACAACACCCTCCAATTCGCCATTGAATGGCAGAAATTCGGCGCGTCACAATCCAACACGGTGGCGGTAAAAACTTTGGCGGGAATTTTGGTTGACAAAGGGGTCATTACCCCCGTAAAAACTTTTGAGAAAATCACCAACGATTCCTCTTACACCGCGGAAGATTTGATACGGATGGAACCGTGGATGAAACAGAGCGGCAGCAAGTTTCATAAAATTTATTTGCTGACGAACAAGAATAAAAAGAACGCCGTCGTCGCCGGAATTTTCCGAAGCGGGATATTGACCGTCCATTATTTCGGGACAAAGCCCCCGGAAGCGCCCGAACCCGTTGACATCACCAAATGCGAATACAGGAAAGCGGTATTTTTGGGCGGGGTTTTCAGGGGGGTTGAATTCGGCGAAGCCCTGTTCGCCGGAGGCAGGTTTGAAAGCGGCGTGTTCAACGGCGCGTGGCTCGGAGGGGTTTGGGTTTACAACGCGAACGCCGTATGGGGGAAGAAGGCGAAAATAGTTGACGTTACGGAGGCGAAACTTAGGTTTAACAATAAATTTTTGAAGGGCGACAAATGGGAAAGTTACATCCTTTACCAGGGGCAGACTTACCCGCTGGACAGGCCGGTGCCTGAGTGGGTGGACGCTTTCAATAAGGGGACGCTGAAAAACACTTTCGGGCCGTCATCCGTTGAAACCGAGGAATCAATCAAGAACAACCTCGCCAAGTCAATGAAGATAAGCCCGCCGCCGACAATTGACATCCCCAATAAGGCGATGCCAAAAAGCACGAAAGAAGCGGTCGATTTGTTCAAAAAATATTTTTCATGGGTATTCCAAAACAACATAAAATTCCAGTCGTCTTCGCCCGCGGTGATAAGTTTTGACGACGGCAAGAAAACTTTGTCCCTTGAATCCGGCGTGGCGGTTTCAGGCAGGCTGTTGTTCAACCATTACGGGAAGAATTCCGTCGTAATGGGCGGCGTTGTCTCCGGGGAAAACGTTTTTGAAGGTTTCCTTGACGGCGGAAATTATACCGAGGGGACGTTTAACGGCGTATGGAGCAGGGGTTCCCTCAACATCGACAAAATAAAAATTGGTAAGGATTGCAGTTTCAGCGCACCGGAAAAAGACACGAAGGACGGCGTTAGTTTCCTCGTCAGGGGAAGCAGGTGGGAGGCGTTCAGGGCGCCCTGGTTGCAGGCTTACAAAGACGATTTAAATAAATTTCTCACAAGCTTTAAAGCCAACGCCGACAAAACGAGGAAGTTTGTCCAGGATTATTTCCAAAAACTCATAAACGCCACCGACGACATTGATCTGGACGGCGCGTTGGATTATTCGGACAATGACACAGACGACTAACGCGGAACCGTCAATATTAAACCCCGACGCGCCCTTTCTCTTGCAGGATCTTATGCAGGGCGACGATTCGGTCGCCGAACACCCTTTATTCGTCAGCCTCCGAGAGGAAGACATATTATCCGGTTTGCAGATAATCCGTGACAGCAAGTATCTCAGCGAAGCTTCACGGATGGAAGTTTTGTCAAACCTGTGGCGCATAAATTATAAAAAGAAACCGCCGTCAATTGAGGAATTTTTAACCGACGACTGGCTGGGTCCGATGCACGAATCCCTGTATCCCCACGCCAAGAATATTTTAATTGATTTTTGGAAGGACAATTCCCCCTACCGGCACCTTATAATGGCTATGGCCATCGGGACGGGCAAGTCCACCATATCCGCCATCCACAATCTGTACGTCACCACCCTGCTCTTTTTAATGCGCAACCCGAAAAAGTTTTTCGGTCTCGCTCCGTCCTCCTCAGTGGTTCAGGCGTTAATCTCATTCTCGATGGAAAAAGCCGAGCAACTGCTCTTACAGCCGTTCATGCAAATACTGCTGACATCCAAACGTTACCACCGCGTCAAACAGGAGGAACACCTTTTGAGGCATCAGGAGGAAAACCCCGATAAAGTTTGTTGGACCACGGCGGGACGCATAGGTAAACTCCAGTTCCCCAACGACATCCACTACATAATCGCGTCAACGCCCTACCAGTTGTTGGGTTTGAACCTCATTCAGGCGACGTTATCTGAAATTTCATTCTTTATAGAGCGCGGGCTTTCCCCCGACTACATCTGGCGCATATTCCAGGACTGCAAGGGGCGCATTCAGGCGCGGTTCGGCGCAGACAAAAGGCTGTGCGGCGTGGTGCTGGATTCCTCGCCTAACGACATAGACGCAAGCCCCATCGACAAATACATATTCAACGGCGAAGCCGCGAAAGATCCCTTAAACTACGTCGTGACGGGTTCCCAATGGAAAATGTTCGAGCAGGATCCCGAATTGAAGCGCATAAAGGAAAATTATCCGATTTACGCGAAAACGGGCGAGACGTTTAAGGTGTTCCGGGGAAGCTCAACGTTGCCCGCCGAAATAATTGATGAAGTCAGGGCGAAGGATTTCAGTTCGGATGAAGTGTTTGACGTTCCCATCGATCTTAACAGGGTGTTCATGGAGAACACGATTAAATGCGTGAAGGACTACTGCGGTTATCCCGCGGGCATGACCGACAAATTAATCCAGGAAATGAGCCTTATAGAAGGCGTGTTTTCCCCGCAACTTAAAAATTTTTACACTTACATTTACGCGCCGTCCACCCAATCGGCCAACCAACTGTTATGGAACCAGGTTAGGGATAAATTTTTCCTCAAAATCGGCGAACACAGGTACGAGTTTTACCGCGCCCCGCGTGAACGCAGGTGGATGCACTTTGACCTGTCGGAGACGGGGGACATCGCGGGCATAGTGGTCAGCCATCCCGAATGGGACGTTAAGAAAGAGGAAATCGTAATCGTCCACGATTTTACAATCGCAATATCCCCCGGCAAGGGCAGGATAAACCTCGATTCAATCAGGACGTTTCCCGAAGACCTGCGTGACAAAGGCGGCATGGTAATTGAAAAAATAACTTTTGACCGTTACCAGTCTGCGACGACCATACAATACCTGACAGAGAAAGGGTTTAAAGTGGAAAAATTATCCGTCGATTCGGATAAAAAACCGTATCTTTCCTACGTCAGTTTAATCAACACCGGCAGGGTTAAAGCCGGCAGGAACATTTTTCTGAAAAATAACCTTCGGTCAATCCGCGAAGTCCAGACGGATTCGGGCAAGACGAAGATTGACCACCTGATAGGAAAACTCACTTACGAGGACGGCGCGGCGTGGGACGTTAGTTCTATGGGCATGAACGCCAAAGACGTGAGCGATTGCGGGGCGGCTACGGCGTACCTTATTCTGCATGAATTTAAAGGCGTGCCGCGTTACCAATGGAAGGAAATAGAGGTTTCGCCGGAAATACCCACGACGAAAAAATCCGAAAATAACGCGGAATTCAAACAGGCGTTCTTGAAGGAAATGAGGAAAAACCTCAGCAGTTTGGGGCTGACCGTAAAAATTGAAAGTTAACCCCCTATTTCTTTAATCCTTTACTTCTTTTCGGTAACGGTGTCCGTAAGGGCTTGGATGCCGTTACCGTCTTTTCCGTTAATTTTCGGAATTAAAAAGACGGGGGAGGGGGCATGGAAAGTTTAATCGCTTTAATAATTCTGGTGGCCACGGAAGCGGGGATACCGCCCAATTTCGCGTTAGCCGTCGCGATATGCGAGGGAAACGACTTAAACCATTTGGCGGTTTCCAAAAGAAACAGGGACGGTTCCGTTGACAGGGGAATATTCCAATTGAATTCCTACGTTTACCCCAACGTCAACTGGTCGGATCCTGAGACCAACATCCGGTTGGGGATATACCATCTCAGGCGGCTGATTGAAATGGACTGTCACATAACTTATTGGGACGTTGCGGTAAGTTATAACGCGGGACATCTTTATATGCTCAATAAAACTTCGCCGCCGCAGTCAAGCGTCGATTACGCGAACAGGGTGATGCAGGCTTACACGGATTTGTCGAACGGGTACGTCAACCCCGTCATTAAATTTTACAGGGGAAGATACAGGTAAATTATTGGGCGGGGTGGGTGCTGTGGTTTGTTTAGAGTGCGGAAAAAATCTTAAAGTAGGCGAAATCCGTATTCATAAAAGAGAGTTCCATCACAAATGGAAATGCCCTGTATGCGGGAAAACTTTTGGTTTGAGGAACGATTTTCGTAGACATCTTTACGGCGACCACATAAAAGATGAACGCTCGAAAACGTATACAGTAGATGAAAGGAAACAGTTCACAAGTGAAAGCAAAGATCGATTGGTTTCCGAAAGATAGAGTTTTAGTTATGATTATGGGAGAGGAAGAAAATAAGCCCTACCTTGATTATGCAAAATCAATGTATGGGAGTAATTTTGCTGATATGATGGGCAGGGAGGGATTTGAACCCCCATGTTTAGCACGCGGCAACTGATTTACAGTCAGCCTCCTTCACCAATTTGGATACCCGCCCGTCGCTCCCCAAGATGGATTTGAACCACCGACCCAAGCATTAACAGTGCCTTGCTCCGCCAACTGAGCTATTGAGGAATGAACCTTAGTGAGATCGGGATTTGAACCCGAACCGACTTGTTTTTGAAACAAGCGCCTCTGCCGTTGGGCTACCTCACCTTGAAATGGCTCTGAAAGGATTTGAACCTTCACTGCGCGGTGTCTGAAACCGCCGTCTCTGCCAATTGGACTACAAAGCCTTATTTTTAATCCCGGTGGGAATTGAACCCACAACCGCCTTTTCAGGACAGCGGTTTTTAAAACCGCCGCGTCTGCCAGTTCCGCCACAGGATCTTATCAAGAGAGGGGGTCGAACCCTCACGCCTTACGGCATAGCCACCTCAAGGCTACGCGTCTTCCAATTCCGCCACCCTGACAAATAAAAAAGGCGGTCGCCCTTTTTGAAGGACAACCGCCTTTTTAATCCGGTTACAGATTAAATCTGTTACGCCAATTAAACCAAGCCCTGCCCCCTTAAACGGTAATAAAGGTTATTATTGAGGAATAATAGGTTGTTCAGGCGCAAGTCTTTTCTCATATTGTTTATTTTATCGGAAAAATTATTTGTTTGTCAAGCGGTTTTTGAAATATTTTTTTAGGGTGCGTGACGGGATTTGAACCCGCGAACCTTTCGGATGAGATCCACAATCTCACGGCTTTAACCGCTCGCCAACACGCACAGAAGGTTCGACAGGATTTGAACCTGCGTATAGTGGATTTGCAATCCACCGCCTTACCAGCTTGGCGACGAACCCTAAAACGCCCCTACAGAGAATTGAACTCTGGTTTCCAGGTTGACAACCTGGCGTCATAACCATTAGACCATAGAGGCAATAAGAGAGGGGAAACTACAGTCCTCTGAGTTTGCGTCCGTTTGACGTACTGTCTCGATACGAACTGTAATCAGCCCCCTCTTTTTTGAGCGTAGAAGGAGTTGAACCTTCGACAAACGGATTAAAAGCCCGCTACTCTGCCGACTGAGTTATACGCCCTTTTTACGGTTTAGAGGGACTCCAACATCACCGTAAGTTCCGCATTGACTACCGAATATAATGCGGCAAATATTCGAGTTTTGGTCTCGCCCTCTCCATCGGTAGGACATCGGAGACGACTGGAATCGAACCAGCGAGCCGTTTCCCAACGAACCACGGTTTTCAAGACCGTTCCCTATGCCAACTAGGTCATCTCCAAGAAATCGGAAAGGTGAGATTTGAACTCACGGTTGCCGCGTCCCAAGCGCGGCGGCATACCAACTTGCCCACTTTCC
>Ga0268262_10005704_pt1 | contig 12247 bp, 11 predicted proteins | sample TergutNc150P3_FD_190354 | JGI IMG/M metagenome (GOLD analysis project Ga0268262, IMG submission 190354) | Nasutitermes corniger P3 segment gut microbial community from laboratory colony in Florida, USA - Nc150 P3 (SPAdes) (version 2) | ecosystem: Host-associated > Arthropoda: Insects >... | reverse complement strand
AATGTTACACCAGATATGACATCATATTTGTTAAATAATAGTGGGTAATGATAAATAATCATGAAATAATATGAAAAAAAATATTGACATAATTCTTTATATGATATAGACTTATGAGTAATAAAGCATATTGATGAGTAGGCATTATAAAACTGTAACGCTGTACCTGACAGTGTTACAAGCATTGGGTTTATGGCTTTTTACAAAACACCATGGATTTATAAATGGTTAAAGAACCAGCCGGACGGTTTAGTTTATATGAATAAAGTAGCGTATACCTATAAGGGTACTATGCCAGCAAATACAAGTTTAACATTACTTGAAGGCACAAAAGGAATTGCCGGCTCAGCTTTTAATGGATGTACAAATCTTACGAGCATAACAATACCGGACAGCGTTACAACCATTGGAGAAGTCGCTTTTAATAGATGTACAAAACTTGTAAGTGTAACTATACCAAACAGCGTTACCGTCATTAATGAAAACGCTTTTGCTGAATGTACAAGTCTTACAAATATAACCATACCGAACAGCGTTACAAGCATTAGAGGTGCCGCTTTTTATCAATGTGCAAGTCTTACAAACATAACCATACCTGACAGCGTTACCAGCATTGAGTTTTGGGCTTTTTTTAAATGCTCTAAACTTGTTAGCGTAACATTTGAGGGGACAATTCCTCCGGATGGATTCGCTAATGATAAAAAATATCCTGTTTTCTCCGGAGACTTACGAAACAAGTATCTTGCCGGAGGCATAGGAACGTACACCAACAGAGGCGGTAAATGGACAAAATCGTAACTGTTAGATAAGTATCTAACTGCGAAATAAAATCTAAATAAGGAAGGAATGAAAAATGAAAGAGAATTTCGAACCAATTATCGAATCAATTATCGAGCGTATACCGAATGGTATGATATTTGACACGCACACAATTATTGAATACCTGCTGCAAAACGATTCAGATGTGTATCTTCAAAACTATAACGGAAAAACAACTGAATTATACCATGCAGATATTGGCAAAACTGTATCCGGCATCGCTAAGAAAGGATTGATTCAACCCATTGGAGATAGCTGGTCGCTGAATATCCACAAGAAATTCAGTGAATGTTATTGCTGGAAAAAACAGTAATGATTGTTTCCGAATACCTGACACTGGAAATAGGCAGCGCAAGCGCATCAGTCACAACCGTAAATAAATCCGCTCGTATGAGCAGATAAGGGTAGTAGGGAGTAGGGAGTAGGGTTTTTGTCCGAAAGCTTCGCATGATGAAAACACGCTAAGCTTACAAACAACGACCCCACTCCCCACTCCCTACTCCCCATTCCCCCCACTCCCCATTTTAGGCGTTTTTCATCGAATTTGAGCGTTTTTTACGCAAATTCCCTTAATAATTAAAGACTGACTTCAAAAAAAACGAACTCGAGTTATAAAAAAATGAACTCGAGTTATAAAATAACGAACTCGAGTTATAAAAAAACGAACTCGAGTTATGAAAAAACGAACTCGAGTTGTAAAAAAACGAACTCGAGTTATAAAAGAACGAACTCGAGTTATAAAAAAATGAACTCGAGTTATAAAAAAATAAACTCGAGATGCGAAGATGCGGTTTGTCTGGTATAATAAAAACGGAGTGAATGATTATGAAAACCAATGATCCGCTTATACTGACAATCGATCTCGGTACGCAAAGCGTAAGGGCTGTGCTTGTAGACAAGGACGGCAATATCAGAAACAAGACGCAGCACAAGTACGAAAATCCGTATTATTCGGCGCACCCGGGCTGGGCGGAACAAAAGCCGGAAGTCTACTGGAACGCAGTGTGCGATATTACAAGAAGATTAAAAACCGAAGCTTCAGGCGTTTGGGGAAACGTTATCGCCGTAACGCTGACTACAGTGCGTGATACCTGTATCTGCGTAGACAAGGACGGAAAACCGTTAAGGGATTTTATTGTTTGGCTTGACAAGCGTCAGACCATAATGAAAAAACCGCTTCCGTTTATAAACACCATGCTTTTCTCGTTAATCGGAATGAAAGACACTTCCGATTTACAAAGGAAAGTTTCAGCGTGTAACTGGATAATGGAAAACCAGCCTGATATATGGGAGAAGACGCATAAATTTCTTTTTATTTCCGGTTATATCAACTTTATGCTGACAGGAAAATTTATCGATTCAGTTGCCAACATGATTGGGCATATTCCTTTCAACAGTAAAACACGCACATGGATGGGCAAGAACGAACTGACCCGAAGTATTTTTGATATTGAAATGGAAAAGCTGACAGAAGTGCTGGAACCCGGAGAAACGCTTGGGCAAATTACCGAAGCCGCATCTTCCGCAACGGGTATCCCCGCAGGATTACCGTTGATTGCTACAGGCTCGGACAAAGGCTGTGAAACGCTTGGGCTTTCCTGCTTGAAGCCTGACAGCGCGGCAATCGGTCTTGGGACTACGGCGACTATTCAATTTACAATAGACCGCTATATGGAACCGCTGCCGTTTATTCCGGCGTATCCTGCGGTACTGAAAAATCAATACAACCCCGAAGTGATGGTGTACCGGGGTTACTGGCTAATCTCATGGTTTAAAAAAGAGTTTGCTTCCAAAGAAGTTGAACAAGCCGCAAAACTCGGCGTAACGCCGGAATCGCTTTTGGAATCCCTGCTTGATGAAATACCGGCAGGCTGTGAAGGGCTTGTCTTCCAGCCGTATTTTACGCCGGGTGTCGTTATGCCCAAAGCAAGAGGAGCGATAGTCGGCTTTTCAGATGTGCATACACGGGGACATATATACAGGGCAATAATAGAAGGAATAAACTTTGCGCTTATGGAAGGGCTTTACACTATGGAGAAACGGGGAAAGGTTAACATAAAAAAATTGTTCATGGCGGGCGGCGGTTCCCAAAGCGACGCTATCTGTAAAATCACAGCCAGTATGTTCGGGCTTCCCGCATACAGGATACAAACGTATGAAGCTTCGGGGCTTGGCAGTTCCATGGTGGCATTCGCCGCAACGGGCGTGTACTCGGATGTTTATGAAGCCGCAGAAAAAATGGTGCATATAAAGGATGAGTTCCTTCCCGATTATAAAGAAAGGGAAAAGTACAAGTTCCTGTTTGACAATGTGTTCACAAAAATATTCGGCAAACTCCTGCCGTTGTATAAAATTTATATGGAGAATGAAAATGTCCCATCCTTATAAAGGCTTCGAGCCAAAGTGGATAAAGGGAGAGTTCCCCAAAAAGTCTTACCGCTCAATTTTTAAATGGGGCGATCCTCTAGAGATTAAAGCGCCGAAGGAATCGCTTTATAAAATATTAAAAGAAAAGTTTGAACTTGATGACAATTTTTTCTCGGATTACAAGGTTGACATTGGTTTCGATGAAGTTAAACTTGATATTCCCTGTAAACTTTCAGGCGATGACATTGCCGCATTTAAAAACATTCTCGGCGGCGATTTCGTCAGGACGGACGATTATTCCCGTCTGTCTGTCGCTTACGGAAAGACAATGTACGACATTATGCGGCTTCGTGAAAAACGTGTCGATGCGGTTCCAGACGCTGTACTGTACCCTGACTCAAAAGAACAAATAGAAAAGGTTGTCGAATACTGCAGCGCAAAAAAAATACCGGTGTATGTCTACGGCGGCGGCTCTTCCGTTACACGGGGAGTGGAGTGCGTAAAGGGCGGCGTGTCGCTTGATATGCGGCTGAGGTTTAACAAGGTTGTCAGTTTTAACGAGACCGATCAGGTGATAACGGTTCAGGCAGGCATGAGCGGACCGAAACTTGAGGAAACTTTAAACAACGCAGTAAAACTTTTCGGCGCAAAGCGGGCGTATACATGCGGACATTTTCCGCAGAGTTATGAATATTCCTCCGTTGGGGGATGGGTCGTTACACGGGGGGCGGGACAGAACTCAACATATTACGGCGTGATTGCCGACATCGTTATCGGTCAGGAGTACGCAACTCCTGCCGGCGTCATAAAGACCGATCTTTATCCGAGGAAAGCGACAGGTCCCGACATCGGACATATCATGATGGGCAGCGAAGGCGCGTACGGCGTTCTGACCCATGTGTCGCTGCGCTTTTTCCGCCACACGCCTGAAACAATCAAACGCTTTTCATTTATGTTTGCAAACTGGGAAATCGGGCAGGAAGCGGCGAGGGAGATTATGCAGTCCGAAGCCGGGTATCCGTCAGTATTCAGGCTGTCTGACCCCGAAGAAACAGAATTGATGATGAAGATGTACAATGTTGACGAAAGCCCCTTACGTCATCTGTTTAAACTAAAAGGTTTTAAGGAAGGCGAGATGTGCCTGTATTTGGGATTTACCAACGGCGAAAAAAAGTTTTCACGTAACTGCGCAAGGAACGTTCACAGGATTTGCAAAAAATATGGAGGTATGAACCTGACAGGGATTGTTACAAGGGCGTGGGAGAAGGGGCGCTTTAACGATCCGTATATGCGGGACACGATGCACGATTTCGGAATCATCACCGATACGATGGAGTGCAGCGTCAACTGGAGCAATATGGGGCAGGTACACAGGGATGTCCGCGCTTATTGCAAGTCACGCCCAAAGACTATCTGCATGACGCACATGTCGCACGTTTATCCGCAGGGCGCAAATCTGTACTTTATCTTTATTGTGCAGATGACAGACCCCGAGGAATTCCGTGAATTTCACGCAGGCATTCTCAACGCGATTCAAAAATCAGGGGCGGCGATGAGTCATCATCATGGAATAGGAAAGATGTTCGGCCCCTGGCTTGAAGGTTCGCTTGGCAAAAATCAGTTCGAGATATTTAAAGCGCTGAAACGGCATTTCGACCCCGATAACATTATGAACCCCGGCGGAACTCTTGGGCTGGACTTGCCTGATGAGCAAAAGCGATTTCTTGGGAGTGTCAAGACGATTTAAATTAGGGGTAATCACAATTATCTCAAGGCGTTATACGAACCCTGTCCACCGCCGTTTATGATAATTTCTTTTTTCATGCCAAAACCAGTTTTCTCTTATGGTATTTTGCAAGGTTCAGACATTCGTACATATCCGCAAGCATTTCTTCCAGTTCTTCAATACTCTTGCCTTGTGTTACATCTTCCGGAAATCTATCAAACCAGCCGACAAAGAAACCGTCTTCCGCTTCAAAATAGGTATATTCCATTTCCATATTTAGATAATAATCCGACAGGGCGTGATATGCAAGAATTAAGACAATTTAGTTATTACAACGAGTCTTTATCCGTCACGAAACAAAAGCCAACTCGATGTCGCTCCAAGGGCCGCTTTGGGATGTGTTGTTGATCCAGCGGGCGGCGAAGAACACACGTTTGCCACGTTCTTCTTCCTCAAAGTCGAGGACTATGGGGTTGGCGGTTTCGGTTTCAAAATGAGGGAGAGCGCCGACGTGTTCGGGGCGGTTTTCCCTGATACCCCACGTCAGTTCCATGCCGTGTACGTGTTCGGGTTTCGCCCAGTGGGTGGCTCCGAAGTCACGCAGACGCAGACTGAGGCGGCGCAGTACCGATGTGTCCGCCTCGATTTCCGGGACGGTTTTGGGGGCTTCCTGAGGTGTGCGGATAGTGTCCCAGTTGCGGATGCCCATTTTGTCACGGTCAAGGTCGGTAACGGGCGGCCAGCGCAAGAAGCGGTTGATAAACGCCCGAAGCGCCCTTTCGGTTGTTGTGCGCACCCGGTTTTTTTCGGCGGTTAGCTGGGGGATATGAGGCACGAGGGTTTTACTGTAGGCTGTGTTCCATTGGCTGAACTGGTCTTCGAGGATGTCCACATCATCTTTCGGGATATGTTTCCAGCGTGCGTTGTTGTCCAAGACGAAATCAGTTACGTTCCTGAAGAATGTCTCGAACGCCGCATCGGGTCTGGGGATAAAATCGTGCTCTCTTCCGTTCATAATATACTCCTTTTTAGGTTAATTTAGTCATTCGGGGAATCCCCCGAGCCGCACGGGGAAGCCCCCGAGTCATTCGGGGAATCCCCCGAGCCGTACGGGGAACACCCCGAGCCGTACACGGGGAACCCCCGAGCCGCATGGTTATTGTTTGGTATAAGTCTCGGAAAAACCCCTTTCCCATGCTATAGTAAGCCTGTTGCCGCTTATAGAATAGGTTCCTGTTACTGGATCTCCAAACCTCTCATCAACATCTGCTGCAGTTACATCAAGGATTGCCAGTACGTCAGGTTTTTTTAGGTCTGCTTTTGAATACCATTTTGCGTCAAGAGAAGCATTAAGCATCTTACCCCACCCATGAGTTCGTGTAATTGTCAAAGTACTGCCGCTGGTAGTAAAAGTTCCCTTAGTATCAGGGGCAGGGTAATGGGAAAAATACTCATAAGTTCCATTATTGAATACTAATGTAATGACATCATCATCATCACTATAAGCCCATGTCCCATTAAGCTCGGGGTCTGTTGTTGATGTTGGGGCAGGTGCGGAACCGCCGCCGCCTGAGTCGCAGGACATTAGTGTGAGTGTAAGAATGAGTGTTATTAAAAAGGGAATGAATTTAGTTAAAATAAGTGTTGGGGGGGGTAATAGAAAATTTGTTTGTCATTTTATCACCTTCAATACAAGATTTTGCCCTTTTGGGCGCGCTCACAAGAGCGATTGTTGTTATTTTATGATTAGGTGGCTTTTTTTGTCAAGTAAAAAAGGGAGTGGGGAGTGAAAAAGGGAGTAGGGTTTTTGTCCGAAAGCTTCGCATGATGATAACACGCTTAGATTATGAACAACGCCCCCACTCCCCACTCCCCTGCCGCCGTAAGAGAGAGATGGGGGGTATTTTTTATATAAAGTATGCAGTATATTCATGCATAGAAAAGGAGAAGATATGACCCAAGTTCGGAAAATTGTTGATTCAAGTTCTTTAGCCGGCATTTTTGATCTGCCTCCTTTTTTTAAGAATCGGAAAGTTGAGGTAATTATGTCTCCGGTGGAAGAAAAAATTAATGAAACCCCTCGGTTTACCAGAGAACAGATCGAAGAAGCGGCTAAATCGCCCGAAGTACAAGCTTTAGTAGGCGTTCTTAAAGATGCGGGCTTGCCGGAAGATATAACTATGAAGGATATCCGGCAAATGCGGCTTGCGGAAAAATATGGTATATGAAAGTCCTTTTGGATTCCAACATTGCCCTTGATGTGGTTTTGAAACGCAAGCCTTTTTTAACTTCCGGCGTTCAAGTATTTGGGCTTTCAAAATTGGGTATAGCGCTTTTCCTTTCCGCTTCCACTATAACCGATATTTATTACATAATTTCCAGAACACTAAAAAGCAAAAAAGTTGCCATGTCATTAATTAAAAAATTATTGACAACTGTTGATATTGCCGCCGTAACAGGCAATGAAATACGTCAGGCCATTAGTTTGGATTGGAACGATTTTGAAGATACGGTGCAATATGCCGCAGGAGAATCTATTGCGGTCGATTATATCGTAACTCGCAATAAAAGTGATTTTGCTTCCGCTGTTTTACCGGTAGTAAGTCCCGATGAATTTTTGGCGCTGCTGATACCGCCTAATAATCCGGATTAAAGGTAGTAAATATGCTGCTTAACATCGTATTAATTATTTTGGGAATGGTATTGCTTGTAAAAGGCGGTGATTTGCTGGTTGACGGCTCTTCATCTTTGGCACGCCGTTTCAATATTTCCGAACTTGCAATCGGGCTTACGATTGTAGCCTTTGGAACGTCTGCGCCGGAATTTGTGGTGAGTTTATCGGCGGCTATTGCTTCGCACCCTGAAATTGCAATAGGGAATGTTATCGGCAGCAACAATTTCAATCTGTTTATTATTCTCGGAATTACCGCATTGATAATGCCCATAGCGGTTCAAAAAAACACAGTCCGCATAGAGATACCGTTGTCTCTGTTAGCCGCAATTGTGTTGTTTTTATTGGGAAACTTCGCTTTTTTTGCGGGAGAAAAATATACAATTACACGCATTGACGGTCTTATTCTGGTTTTGTTTTTTGCGTTGTTTATTTTTTATATTTTTAAAAGTATGAAAAGCGCTGCGCCTGCCGGCGAAGCGTCTTCCGTAAAAACACTTTCCCTTAGCAAGACAGTTTTGTTTATTATTATCGGGTTGGTTTTTCTTGTTTTCGGAGGAAAGATTGTTGTCAATTCCGCTGTCGCTCTTGCGCAGGCATTGAATATCAGCGAAAAAGTTATAGGCCTTACAATTATTGCTGTCGGGACTTCATTACCAGAACTTGTAACGTCAATTACCGCAATTATTAAAAAGAGCGATGACATCGCAATCGGAAATATCATTGGTTCCAATATATTCAATATTTTTCTTATTTTGGGTGTAAGCGCGGCAGTGAGTCCTTTGGAATACTCGGTTATTTTTAACAGGGATCTTTATATTTTGATTTTAGGCACTGTACTTTTACTTGCTGCGATGTTTACCGGTAATAAAAGAAAGTTGGACCGCTGGGAAGGCGCAATTTTTGTTTTGCTTTATACGGGATATGTTGTTTATATGATTATGCGGAATGAGTAAGCGGAACATAAATATTTTAATGAAGCAAACGTCTTTGTATGAGGTATTTTCAAATTAGGAAAATGATATTAAAGTTAGTTACAAGTTAAATAAAACTGGGAACACGAATAGGAGGTTACCATGAAGAAGATTTTTTTATTGCTCATGACAGTTATTCCGGCGGCGCTGATTATGTCTTGTTCCGGATCGCTGAAACCTAAAAATGTTTCCGTTCCGGCAGATAACAATGCGAATATCTTCGTTGAGGCTGTACCCAATCTGCCCGATGGTTTTATGTACGGCGTGGATATATCCACCATCGTAGCTCAGGAAAACAGCGGCGTTAAGTTTTACGGTTTTGACGGCAAAGAACAGGATATTTTTAAGACGCTGGCCGAAGCAGGCGTCAATTATATAAGAGTGCGTGTCTGGAACGATCCTTATGATTCTAAAGGCAGGAGTTACGGCGGCGGCAACTGCGATGTTAAAAACGCAGCCGCGATTGCCGCGCGCGCCAAAAAATATGGGATGAAATTATTTGTCGATTTTCATTATTCCGATTTTTGGGCTGACCCGGGTAAACAGATGGTTCCCAAGTCATGGACCGGCATGGAAGTCGAACAAAAAGCCCTTGCGCTGGAACAGTTTACTGCCGATGCGCTGAAAGAAATCGGGAAAAGCGGGAACATCGGTATGGTGCAGTTGGGTAATGAGACCAACGGCGCCATGAGCGGCGAAACTAAATGGATGAACATTTCCGTACTGATGAACGCGGGAGCGAGAGCCGTCCGTAAATATAATAAAAACATCAAAATCGCAGTTCATTTTGCCAACCCCGAACAAGGGCGATATGTAAATAACGCTCAGTATTTAAAGAACTTTAATGTGGACTATGACGTATTTGCCAGTTCGTATTACCCCTATTGGCATGGAACGCTGGAAAATCTGGCAGCTCAGCTCCTCGCGGTCAAAGAACGATATGGCAAAGAGGTACTAATCGCCGAAACAGCCTACCCCTTCACTGAGGAAGACGGTGATGGGTTTGGTAATACCATGTCCGACTCGCGCGGTCAGGCGTACCCGTTTTCGGTTTACGGACAGGCGCGAGCCATGCGGAATATTATCGCGGTGGCGGCGGATGTCGGCGCAATCGGTGTGTTTTACTGGGAACCTGCGTGGATACCCGTAGGAACGGATTATAACTCCAACCTCGTGAAATGGGAACAATTCGGCAGCGGCTGGGCATCCAGTTACGCTTCCGAATACGATCCTGTGGATGCCGGTAAGTGGTACGGCGGCAGCGGCGTAGATAATCAGGCGCTGTTTGACTTCAACGGTAATCCTTTACCGTCTTTGAACGTATTTAAGTACGCAAAAAACGGAGCGTCCATGAAGGAAAATTTTATAGACGCGATACCCGATATCGAATTCACACAATTACTTACCGAACCGCGAGTCCTGCCGGAAACGGTCAGCGTAGTATACGCGGACAGCAGTAAAAAGGCTGTACCGGTAACATGGAATCAGGCGCAATTAGATGCGGTTAAAAAGATAGGCGATTATGTCATTGACGGCGTAACCGGCGGCAAGGATATTAAATGTTACCTTAGCATCGAAGTAAAAAATTGCATTGTCAACGGCGATTTTGAAGACACAAATATGAAAATGTGGAATGTTTCCGGTTCCGTCAGCGCCGACGGTCATATTGAACGCCGCACTTCAGACCCCCGCTCCGGCGAAGCCAGTTTTCATTTTTGGGACAGTAAGCCGCTCGATTTTACGGTAACGCAGGACATTACCGGATTGGAGCCAGGTACATATATGCTGTCGGCCTACCTGCACGGAGATAAAGGCGGACCTGACGCGGAATGTTATATTTTTGTTCAAGCCGGATCGCTTTATAAGCGCGCGGACATAAAATTGGAAGGTTATAAGAACTTTCAACAGGCTGTAATTGATTTTAAATTAGGACAGTCAGGTTCAATAACCGTCGGCTTTACCGTAAAATGCGCGGCCAGCGGCTGGGGCGGCTGGGACGATTTCAAACTGTTCAAGATGGAATAGCGTTTGTCTTGAAGCGTGTCTTTCACCGTATGCGGATATGCACCTCGCGGAGCTGCTGTTCCGACACTTCGCAAGGGGCTTCCATTAATAAATCCTGTGCGTTGCTGTTCATCGGGAAAACGGTAACTTCGCGGATGTTTTCTTCTTCTGCCAGCAGCATCACAATCCGATCTATGCCGGGAGCCATGCCCGCATGAGGCGGCGCTCCGTAATGGAAAGCGTTGTACAGTGAAGAAAACTTCTTCTCAAGGTCGGACTGCGTGTATCCGGCAATTTCAAACGCCTTCACCATAACCTCCGGCAAATGATTACGGACAGCGCCGGAGGAAAGCTCAACGCCGTTGCATACAATGTCGTACTGCCATGCAAGAATATCAAGCGGGTCTTTCGATACAAGCGCTTCAAGACCGCCCTGCGGCATTGAAAAGGGATTGTGGGTAAACTCAATAGCGCCTGTCTCTTCACTTTTACCATACATCGGGAAATCCACAATAAAACATAGTTCAAAGCTGTCCTTGTTAACAAGATTCAACTGACTGCCGAGCGCCGTGCGTATCTGTCCGGCGAGACTGTTTACCGCTGCGGGCGCATCGGCAATAAAAAACAAAGTGTCGTTTTCTTTAAGCGACAGAGTTTTTCGCAACGCCGTTTGCTTTTCTTCGGAAAGAAATTTAACAATCGGTCCTTTTAACGAGCCGTCTTCCAGAACGGAAATATACCCAAGCCCCTTCATGCCGATTTCCGTCGCAAAGGCAAGCATTTTTTCAAAGAAAGATTTCGGCTGTTTCGCCGCGCCTGACGCAACAATGCCCCGAACAGGAATGTTCTTAAACGGCTGAAAATCAACATCCGCAAAAAACTGCGTCAAGTCTTCGATGACAAGAGGGTTGCGAAGATCGGGCTTGTCGGTTCCGTATTTTAACATCGCTTCCGCATAGGGAATGCGGCGGAAGGGGGCGGGGCTGACCGCTTTACCGGAGAAAGTTTTAAAAACATCGTACAGTACCGTTTCCGCCGTGCGGAGGACGTCTTCTTGCTCCGCAAACGACATTTCAAAATCAAGTTGATAAAACTCGCCGGGAGAACGGTCGGCGCGGGCGTCTTCGTCCCTGAAACATGGGGCAATCTGAAAATAACGGTCAAAACCGGAAACCATTAATAGCTGTTTAAAAATCTGCGGAGCCTGCGGAAGGGCGTAAAACTTCCCGTGGTGTTTGCGGCTCGGAACAAGATAGTCCCGCGCACCCTCAGGCGAAGAGGAAGTCAAAATAGGCGTTTGAATCTCCGTGAAACCGAGACTTTCCATTTTTGCCCGCAAGAAGCTGATTACTTTTGCCCTCAGCATGATATTTCTCTTCACCGCAGGATTGCGCAGATCGAGGAAACGGTGGCGGAGGCGGACTTCCTCGCGTGTGTTTTTGGATTCAGTTATTTCAAACGGCAGGGCGCGGACTGCCTTGCTTTGAATGACAAGGGTCTCGGTATGAACCTCGACCGTTCCTGTTTCGATTTTCGGATTTACAGTTTCCGCATCCCGTTTTTTCACCGCGCCGGAGACCGTGATAACGCTCTCCTTGCTGATTTGCCTCACCATATCCTCATCATGCAGGACGATCTGCGTGATACCGTACTGGTCTCTCAAATCAAGAAATGTTACGCCGCCGT
>Ga0268262_10005703_pt1 | contig 12248 bp, 12 predicted proteins | sample TergutNc150P3_FD_190354 | JGI IMG/M metagenome (GOLD analysis project Ga0268262, IMG submission 190354) | Nasutitermes corniger P3 segment gut microbial community from laboratory colony in Florida, USA - Nc150 P3 (SPAdes) (version 2) | ecosystem: Host-associated > Arthropoda: Insects >... | reverse complement strand
CTGTGGTATGCTTGGTCATAACTTGTATTTCCTTCCGGTATATGGATTTAGGTCAATTTCTTTATACCATTAAAAAGATCGAAATACAAGTTTTTATTTTTTTACAATGCTAAACCGGACAGCAGTGAAATAATGTAATTTTTTTTAATATAAAGCCCTCTTGTTTCCCACCGCCCAAAAGCATTATCATAAACCCATGACCGTAAACCGCCTAATCCTCGGCGACAACCTTGAAATTCTCAAAAACATGGGGAAAGACAGCGTTGATTTAATCTATCTTGACCCGCCTTTTTTCAGCAACCGTAATTATGAAGTCATTTGGGGCGACACCGGGGAAATCCGCAGTTTTCAGGACAGGTGGGCTGGCGGCATAAGCCATTACATTGAATGGCTAAAAGAAAGGGTAGAGGAAATGCACCGTGTACTAAAGCCCACAGGGAGCATTTTTCTACATTGCGACTGGCACTCAAACGCCTATATCCGTGTCCATATTTTAGACAGGATTTTTAAGGAAGATAATTTTAGAAATGAGATTATCTGGAAAAGGACAACCGCACATAATGATAGTAGTAGGTTTGGAATGAATTCTGACAGTATTTTTTATTATACAAAATCTAACAAATATACTTTCATTCAACAGTTTCAAGATTATGATGATGATTACAAAAAACGGTTTAGGGAAGATAAAAACGGACGTAAATTTTTTGACTATGACCTTTCCGCAAAAAGCCTAAGCGGTGGAGGTTATGAATACGAATATAAGGGCGTTTTCAATTTATGGCGTTGTCCTATTGAAACAATGGTACAATATGATAAAGATGATAAATTATACTATACCAGCAATGGTGGAATTAGGTTAAAACGGTATTTAGAAGAATTGCAGGGGCTTCCCTGCCAGACAATATGGACTGACATTAATCCTGTTAATTCCCAAGCGAAAGAAAAAGTAGGCTACCCCACTCAAAAACCAGAAGCACTTTTAGAAAGAATCATTAAATGTGCAAGCAAAGAAGGGGATATTGTTCTCGACCCATTTGTAGGCGGTGGAACCACCATAGCGGTATCGGACAGGCTCAATCGCCAATGGATAGGCATTGACCAGTCCCCTATGGCGGTTAAAGTAACCGAATTCCGCTTGCAAAAGCAGACCGATTTATTTACCGCCCCCTATACTGTCCAACTCTATAAATACGACTATGACACTCTACGCTACAAGGACGCATTTGAATTTGAAAGCTGGATAGTACAGCAATTTGGCGGCACTGGAAATATTAAGCAACGTGGAGATTTAGGTCTTGATGGCAAAATGGGAGACAACACGCCCATACAGGTAAAGCGTTCAGACAATATCGGTCGCAATGTGATTGACAATTTTAAGTCCGCAGTTGAACGCTACGACAAAAACCTTTATGCCAAAAATCAGAAAGTGAAAAACCCCATAGGCTATATCATTGCTTTTAGTTTTGGCAAAGGAGCCATAGAAGAAGTATCCCGCCTAAACAACGAGGACAACATAATAATCAAATTGGTCAGAGTAGATGATATAATCCCCATAGCGGTTAAGCCTGTCATCGGCGTACATATCAACGAACTGGAAAGAGACGATAAAGGAAATCGCAAAATAGAATTTACCGCCACAGGTCAAAGCCCCGCCGGTATAGAATTCTACAGTTGGGATTTCGCCTATAACAAGGATAAAGGCTTTAAGCCATCCGTAATCATCGACAAGGAAGGCAAGCAGACACTTTCTCTCAAAGCGGGAACTCACATAATCGCCGTTAAGGTTGTAGACAATGACGGCCTTGAAAATACCGAAGTTGTCAAGTTGAAAATCAATGGCGTTATAGAGAGAGGGGAAGCATGAGCGAAAATTCAAATTATGAAAGCCTATTTACGGAGATAAAAAAAATAACAGATGAAGCCATTGCACCACACCACACAAAAAAAACGGCTAAACCTTTTGTTAAACAGTTAGAACGTATAGAATATAGGTTGCCTGAAAAACCTGAGTTAAGACACATATTCAGCGAATTTGTTTGTTATGTTTTAGCCGCTTCTGGGCAAGGCAGGAATAAACAGCAATATCTTGACCGTGTTTCACAGGATTTAGTACTCATTGAATGGGAACTAAAAGCAATTGCAAAAAATAGTACCCATCTCATTCCTCATTCCTAATTTTTACTTCCTCATTTGTTGAATACATTTCCTTCCTGAACACTTCCTCTGCGTCCAATACCGTTTTTTGTATAAGCAAGTCCCCATCTTTCATCTTTGCCAGTCTAACCGTCAATTCTATCGGCATATTTTTTATTTTCCCGATATAAGTCTCGCCGTTTCGCACAAATCCAACCACAATTTCAGTCAAGTTATTACGGCATAGCATAGCTTCAGTATCTACAAGCCATTCATCTACAATCCTTAGCATTTTAGCTCCCTGTACTTAAAATAGCATATCTGCCTTGTTTTTGTAGATGGTTTCATTTCTCATTCCTAATCCCTCATTAAAAAAGCCGCCCGGCGTTGGGAGGCACACCGGACGGCAAAGAAAGAAGCACGCTCCACTGAGAGAGCGATGGAGCCAAATTAAGAAGCCTTAGTTTTCAGAATGACCATATTATTTTTCGGTCTGGTTACAAGGAAACCGTCCCTTTTGCGGAATCGTAGGAACAATTCCCCATATTCAAGGCTTTCAGTAGTTGCGTCAAATTTTTTCAATTCAATTCCCCGCCTGTTGCCATGTTGAATTCTTTTTGGATTGCAAAAAATAGCAAACGCCTGGTCTTCCTCAATGTCAGCAATCTGCGGGAGTATTGAAACCTCGTGATAAGGGTACAAATCCAAACGTCCCGGCATTGCTTCTGTTGGCCGCCGCCAAATCGGGCGGCCTGTGGTGTCCTCGATATTGGCAACATGATTTAATACCGTCTCATTAAGGAACCAAGCGCAATCTTTGCGCTCCTCTGCCGGAACCCTGTAAACCGCGTCCCTAAAATCTTTCCATGTCAGATCGTCAATGGAGTTTCCGGCAATCGTTACTTTCGTAACATCAGAACAAGCCATAGCCCCGGTGAACGGATCGTTATCGGCTAATAAACACTGGCGGTCAAATTCCTGTCCATACGTTTCCAAAAATTCATCCACGAACATAGCCCCAAGGTCGGTAAAAACGTCTTCTTCAAATTCGTCAAACCAAGGAATAAAGCCAGCCAGAGTATAAGCTTTAAGTTCTACGCGCTCTGCCCCCCTCGGTTTGCTCCCCTCGATTTTTTGACCGTAAGCAGTCAACCAGTTAAGCTGAACGCCTCCTCTGTCTCTTGTGGGAAGGAAGATAGACGGCCCCAGCATCGGGCGATGACGGACAAGGGGCATCATCACGGATTTTTTTGCAACCTCGGACATTATTTCAGTTTCATAAATCGGATTGATAAGATACTGGTCATTGGTTGCCATGTTGCCCATCGGCTCGCCGAGAACAGCCTTAGAAACCGTCCAACCTTTTTCGCTCCATGAAACCTCTTTTGGATTAGTCCAGTTATCGCTTTTCAGATTAGGCGAAAATGCCAGTTCCGCAAGCGTTTTATGGTTGCCCGACCACGCCGCCGCAATTCCCTTTCCGAGATTGTAAAGAAGCTCCCGCCTTGTCAGTTCTTTGGGGTACTTCGTTTGTGTTTTTAATTCGTCCCGCAAACTCTTGATAGTACCTTCCAATGCCGCAATCTGCGTTGACTGATTGGATGTAACGGTTTCAAGCGTTTTCGCCATTTCTTCAAGAAGTATTTCCTTATCCTTAAAATACTCTGCCGCCTTCGCCGGATCTGTGAACCCGGTACTCTCGATTTTTTTCATATCAGCCAGCTTCTGCCTGATAGCCTTCAACAATTCGTCCATTGGTTTACTCCTGTAAATTATTTATTAGGCTCCCCCAAAACAGAGAAGCACAGTTCCCAATATCTTTTTCCCCACTCCCTATTCCCAATTCCCCATTCCCTTTTTTACTCAATGCGAAAGGATTTGCCGGAACATTGCAGATTGAAAACTCTAATAGTTCTTGCTTGCGGAATATTAAGCTCGTTCCGTCCTTGCCATCCTCTTTAGACGGTATTTCAATCTCGATGGCACGGAACCCGACCGACCCAGCCCGGATAACCCCAGCCTTCACACGCTGTCCGATTGACCACCCGAAAGCGTCAAAAGATTTATCGTTAAAGAACACAACGCCATGAAGCCCATCACCGTCTACAGCAAGCCCCTCAATTTTCCCGATAGCGGGAATGTCGTAGCGGTGCGCCCACTCAACAACCGGATTTTCCATGAACCGCTTGAAATCCCATCCCTGTGGATCTATCCGTTCACCAAAACGATCAAGGTCAAATGTAGAAAGCGTCCATGCAAACCCTTCTGCTTTAGGCGGCATGGATGCCGCTGTATCCAATGCTTTAGGTGTAGTTTTTGCTTCGCAAAAACTACAAGCTAAAAATTCGCATGGATGCGAATTTTTAGCACCTACATCAGCCGTTAGGTGAAACGGAACAGACGCTATAAGCTCCACATTCCCCGATATTTTCTGTATTCCCGCCGCTTCTTTTTTCACGCCTAAAAAATCCAACAGTACACTTGAATTAGCCATTTGAAATTCCCCGCCCTTAGTTCTGATAATCATTGTTTCCTCCTATTCCCTATTCGCTACCGCATACATCCTTTTTTCTTTGTTGTTTGATATTTGGTATTTGTTATTTATTCTCTTGCTTATTACCGCCCATTCAGGAAGCTTAAAGTTATAAGGACGTTCGCGGTGAAACCTAATGTCCTCTTTTGTTACAAGTTCCAGTTCCCACGCAATACTGACCATTTCTTCACGGTTATCTGCGTGAAAAATGTCATATAAACGGTCGAGATGCCTATTCACAGTTTTCCTTGCAATATGCAGTTCTTCCCCTATTTCTTCAGACTTATAACCGCAACACAACAAAATTAAGCTTTCTTGCATCCGTTTTGTAAAAACCTTGTTTGTTGTATCCGGCCATTCCTCTTCGCTATCAATAATTTTCTTCACTTTCGGAGAGACGTATTTTCCTCCATCGCGCACTATCCGCAACCCACGGTGAAACTCATCGTAACCTTCCCAAAGGTCTAGGTAAGAAGTAGCACCATGCCAAATAAACCACGGAGCAAGCCTCATAGGATAATCACGCAACGATACTACAGCCATATTTTTTTCAGGAAACAGCTTGTGCATTTCTCCAACCATGTACGGAGTACCAGCTTGGTAAAAATCGCTTGCTATAATCAGCAAGCTCGGATCAACATTATTTATCACCATGTTAAGACCATCCAACCTCACCCCGGTCAATGTTACATTCTTAAAACCCAATTCCTTAAACCTCTGCTCCATCTGCGGAAATAAAATAATGGCTCTACTTACGACAAGCGTCCCCCCTGCCATTATTACCCTCTCTAGTTCTTATCCTTGCCTTCATAAACCGGCGACAGATTTTTCGGCCTATACCACACATCCCCCCAGGGCTTAGGCTCTTTGCCACGCTCTTTTAACACATCGTTTATTGTTTTTAATCCGGCATTAATCTCGGCTATATCCCTCTTGCTCTGTGAGTCTTCGCTTTCCTGCAATTCGGGAATATCGTATAAGTCAAACCTTCCTGTCTCTTGCAAGTTGAAGCGCATAAAAAACTGGCTTTCTAAAATTTGTTCAAATTGCCTTAGCAAAGGGATTAAAGTATATTGCCAAAACGCCGAGTGCTGTTCTTTTGTGTCCTTGCCGCTTAAAGCCGTTGACTTGTCAGAGATATTTGCGACACGAGGGGGAATTCCGAATTTTGCGAGAATGGTGTAGAGGTTCCACCGCTTAAGCTCAAAAAGTTTCACGACATCGGGATTAAAGCTTAACGCTTCAAAGCTTGTGCCTTTACCCAACACCGCAATTTTTCTGCCTGCTTTTACCTGTCCGTATTTGCTCTCCCAGCGTTTTTCTATTGCGTCAGCTTCTTCCGGCCTTAGCGTTTGGTCTGTTTTCAACAAACCCTGGGGAATTGCATTATGTTTTAGAAGTGTTGTGTTACCCTTATTGGCATAGTAATCTTGCTCAAGCTCAAGCGTCAAAGAGACAAGAGGATTAACGCCACGCAGGGGATTCCACGGATTCCAATCTTTGAAGTGTATTATTTCATCAGAAAGGATAGGGACTAATTCGGAGCCGACACTATAAAACCAGCGTCTATTTTTTTTGACATAATTATTTTGCACATCCAACCCCTCTCCCTCAAGTTGGATTTTTCTTGGGTCAAGAATGTATATTTGTTTCGGCAACCCTCCCGAATATTCCGGGCCAAACCACCAAAATGCCTCTCCCTCTGTAAACCACCATGCGGCGGTTTCCTTCCACATATCATATCTGCTTAAATGTTCGTTTGGCCGATGAAATAGTGAAAAGAGAGAGCCGCTTTTTAACTCTACCCCATCTTTTTCCAACACAAAATCCGCACGGGCTAAATTGCGGATTAATATATTAATCGCAATGTTTACCCATGCGTTGCCGAGATAAGGGTCGATTGAGGAAGCTATATATAATCTACTAAAACAATCATCTATAGGCAAAAAAGAATCGCTATTAATTACATCTAATGCCCCATTGTTTCCCTGCTGGCTTGTTTTTTGTCGCCTATTGGAAGGCAGTAACCGCTTAATAATATTCACGACAGTATCACCCCATGCTGAACATCCGAGAACACCGCATACCGCAGAGCGTCAAGAAAATGGTCGTTGACTTTTACAATCTGCCCCGCCTCATCACGACAGTAGTCCCATATTTCAGACAGCACCCCGGTACACTTTTCAGAAACGTAAAATTGGCGGCGTTCAATTTTGGCATTGATATAATCTATCCCACTGTCTACGCTGTTATTGGCTTTAATGCCGCCAGTTATTTCTTGTATTCTTTCGCCGCCAGCCGGATCGCAATATACAGGTAGCCCCATGCCATCAGGACAATCCAACAAGCCCCTTGCGCCCAATTCCTCATTGAAACTCTGGGTAGTCATACAAAAAGCCCCATAGTCGCCAATGACATATACAACATCACCAAGCCAGCCGATTAGTACGAAAGTTATGTTTAACCCGAAATCTTGACCAGCGGCGTACCTGTCAAAGCGTTCAGGTAATTCAGAAACTTTAACAATCATCGTTTCATCAAACTTGTCGTAGATAACGCCCTCAGCTTTAACCCACAACCCATCACGGAACCGGGCTTTTTGTTTTTCAGGAAGGGTATCGAGAATGTCAGAAATGTAATCTTCCGGCAGATTATCTTTGTTATCTTCCGGATTAAGAAGCATTGATTGATAAAGTTCTGGTTTCTCTAACTGCTCACCAGTAAGGAATGTCTTTTTAAGAACAAATATTTTATATGCCCAATGCAGAGGGCTACCCGGATTGCAGTCATAGAAAAACAAATTCCTACAGTCTTTAATTCTCATTGCCAATCTGGAATAAGCCGTTGTTACAGCGGCATAGGAAAGCTGGCTTATCTCATTAAAATAAATCGTGTTGTACTCATGGCCTAAAATCTTGTCAGCTTGCTCCCTGTCCCCCAAGCCGCCAATCCAAATTTCCGAGCCATTAAAAAGTGTAACCATGCTTTCATGTGAAAGGTATGTATAGCGATTTTTTCCCACGGTATTATCGAGCCACGGCATAAGCGTCTCACGCAGTACAGAAGACCTTGCATCTTTAGCCCTGTAACGGCAAATCAAATGCCTACTTCCGGCATACATCAAAGCCCTAAAAATAATCGCCATCACCAGCACTGTAGTTTTCCCGCTTCGGCTACCGCCAAAAAGCAGAATGTGTTTAGCCCCGCCCTTTAGCAACGCAAGGGCTTTTTTCTGTACCGCCGTTGGCTTAAACAATACAGTCGTACCCATCACAGCCCTTCAAAGTCAGAAGTAAAATTCAATTCGCCTTGCTTCGTTTCCGGCTTGCCGTTAGGTGCAACCAACCCCGCCGCTTCACGTTCCGCCTTAATTGCCGTCTGTACCCATTCAGGCAACGAGCTTTGCGTCAAATCCGCAGGGTTCATCAAATCAAGTTTTTTGCTCACGACATCGAGCATTTTCCCTGTAACCATCCTTTGCTTTTCTCCCTGCGCCTCGATGGTTTTCCTCATCTCCCCTTGTTTCAGTCTTTCAAAGTAGCGGTCGTAATCGTCGGCCCTCTTCGCCCATTGGTGCTTCATAGCCCATTGCCGCCACATCTTGTAACGCTTCTCAATCAGGGATGCCTCATTCCCCGCATACTTCGCTTCTACCGCCTTGCGGATATTCCGTTCCGGCCCGTAGTCCCGGAAAAAGCAAAAAGCCAAATATGCCCCGCCTTTTTCCCCAGCCAGCCTTTCCCAGCTCTCATACGGCAGAATGGCAGACTTAGCTTCCTCAATGGTCTTTTCTGTCTCCGTCATCCTTTTGCCCCGCTTTCCTTCGTTTCGTCTAACAATTCGCCTTCCGGCTTTTCATTCGCCGCCACCGCAAGCCCCGCCTTCCGGCTTTCCATCCAGTTTTCAATTTCAGAAGGCTTAAAGCGCAACGCCTTGTTTAGCTTGTGAAAAGGTATCTCCCCATGCTCCACATAGCGGTAAATCGTCCCTACCGAAACTTGCACCAAAGCGGCAACTTCTTTAATTTTCCAAAAGGTTTCCATGCTCCCCTCGTTTTCTTGTTAAATTGTCTCAAAGCCAAAAGCATTTGTAATTGGGTATAATGTGTCATTTTTCCGGCTATCAATATTTTTTGGGCAAAAAGCCCCTTTTCTTGCCATGCAGTATTGGACAGGTTTAATAGCCAGTCATTAATGGGGAAAGGGGGAAACAGGCGTAGCGAATTTTTGAAAGCGAAGGGAAAAAACCAGAGCCGTCCGGTTCGCCATTTCATAAGAAACCCGCCGCAGATTTCTGGAAAGCTTTGCCTTTGCCCGGCAGGTGCGGCTATGAATTTTATTGTCAATGTCAGGCTTCAGGCAAAAAAAAAGCCCCTGCCGCAGTAAGACAGCAGGGGTAATTAGCTTGAAATTAAGCCTAAGCTTGTTTACGTTCCATTTCGTTTTCTTCTAGGGGAAAAGCAAGGACATTGACACCCCGCCCTGCGCCGTCCGGTTCCTTTTCCGGTTTTTTAGTTTCAGGTTGCAGTAGCGCATCTTGTACCTGTTTAGCCTTCGTAAATTCGGCAGGGTCAAAATGGCTGTACATTTCAGTCATCCTTTCGCTCTTATGCCCTGTTATCGCCTGCGCCTGGGTAACCGTCAGCCCGGCCTTTAGCATCTCTGTATTAAAGAAGTGCCGCCATGCGTGAAGATGAAGCTTGCGCTCCGCTATCTCCGCTTCGGAAATACCGATATTTGTCAGGGCTTTATGGAATTTCCGGTAAAGCGTGTGCCTGTCTATGGGCTTGCCCCCGCCGTCGGTGGAAAATAAAAAGCCGTCCCCATTTGTCTTTTTCAGTTCCTTTAAGGCATCTATCACCGCAGACGGCACAGGGATATTATGCTCGTCTTTTGTTTTAGTCGGCCTGTAGCCGTATTGGTCAAACTGCATACACAGGTAAATATGCTCGTCATAGACATAGCAGCCTTTAAGCCCGATGATTTCATTAGCCCTCATTCCGGTTACGGCGGCCAGCATATTTGCCGTGTACGCAAGCCTGTCGTCTTCCCACACTTTCTGCCAGTCTCCCACAAAGAGCTTTTTGAATTCTTCCGGCGTGATAATCCGTATCTTCTTGCGGTCGTTTATAAGCTTTTCCATTTTTTCGATAGGATTCCTGGCTATTACCCCCCGGTCTACCGCCTCAATCATCATGGTTTTTAAGGTTCCAAAATGTCCGTTGATTGTCGTGTTTTTATAGCCCTTTTTTTGTTCCGCATCCAAAAACGCCTCGACATCGTTTTTAGTTATTTGGTCCATCCTCATTTGCCCGAAAAACGGCAGTAGCAATTTTTCTACGTTCCATTTGGCAAGGTCGGCGTAGCCTTTGGTAATCTTAGACCGCTTGCGCCGCTTCTTCAGGTACTCGCAGGTATCCCATTCCCACCAGCCCTGGGCATATTCGGCGAAAGTAGGGGCATTGTTTTTTTTCGGGACTAATACCCCTTCCCTCAAAAGCTTGTTGCAATGCACCCGCGCCGCCGTCAATGTAGTCTGCCCGGTGGACTTGCCAAACAGCCTTTTGCCGTTTTCGTCATAGGCATAGTAATACACAACCCGTTTCCCCGAAGGGATAACCCGAAAATAAAGAGTGAAGTCGTTATGAATCCTCATAATACCCTCTTTTTTGGGGAAATGATGTCATTAACGGATACACCGAAATTCCCCTTTTTTAGCACACTCGAATAGCAACGCTAATTCCTTATAGGGTAAAGAGTTATATAAGACTGGCATCTTGTAATTGGGTAAAATGTGTCATTTTACCTAATTCATCAACTTAAGAAAAAATCATTTAAAAAGACCTCTCACATCGAACCTTCGGTTCGCGGACACAGAGGCACAAAGAAGGGCGCGTTATTACCAAATGGCATGCTCTTACTATATCTTTTCTGATAAAAAGAAATAGGAAAACGGTACTGTGCTTACTAATGACCTAATGCCTCCGTGCCTTAGTGTTCTTCGTGCTAAGAACCCGAAGGGTAGATAAAATTTCAAAGAATCCCCTTAAGTTTATGATGTTGCCCTTTACACCCTTATCCCAGTCCTTTTGTACACTTCCCAGGTGCTTTGGATTATGGTGTCAATGTTGGAATGATCCGCTTTCCAGCCCAAAAGCTCCCTTGCAAGTTTCGATGAAGCCGTAAGAACAGCCGGGTCTCCGCTACGCCGCCCTGTAACGCTTGAAGGTATGGGCCTGCCGGTAATGCGCCGCACGGCTTCAAGAATCTCCAGAACCGTAGTGCCGGTTTCGCTTCCCAGGTTGACTGTCAGGCTCTTGTCGTTTTTGCTTATGTAATCCAGGGCTGCCGAGTGCGCGGCTGCAAGATCGTTTACATGGATGTAGTCCCTGATGCAGGTGCCGTCCCTCGTGTCGTAATCGTTCCCGAAAACCGAAAGCTCCCTTCGTATGCCGACGGCAACTTCCATTATTACCGGAATCAGGTTTGCGGGGTTTTGTTCCAGCCCCGCGATTCTTCCCTTTGCGTCGTAGCCCGCAGCGTTAAAGTAGCGGAGGCTGGCAAAGCGCATACCCTTGAGCCTGTCGTACCATCCCATAAAACGCTCGATTTCAAGCTTGGTAAAGCCGTAGTAGCTCTCGGGGTTTAGCGGGTGCTTTTCATCAATAGGCAGGTATTGGGGCTGACCAAAAACCGCCGCGCTGGAAGAAAAAATAATGTTCTTTATTCCCGCTTCGGCCATTGCGTTGAGTATGTTTATCGTTCCGCTGATGTTATTAACGGAATACTTTTCCGGCTTTTGCATAGATTCGCCCACGGCCTTAAAGGCTGCAAGGTGTACCACGGCGTCAAAAGGCTCAGGCTTTAAAGCTGCGGTAGTACGCCCCTGGCAGACTGCCAGCAGGGCCGGATAGTCAAGGATATTGCCGAGAACGAAGGCGGCTTCGGGAAAAAGGTTTTCCCTAAGCCCGCTTGAAAGATCGTCAAAAACCGTTACCTTGTGTCCCCTGTCAAGGAATTCTCTAGTAACGTGGCTCCCGATGTATCCTGCGCCGCCTATTATCAAGGTATTCATTTATGTTTCCTCAGTTTTCTTAATTCAAAAAGTATCATAGTCCCTGTAAAGATAAAGGAAAAGCCGTCAGCCACGGGGCCCGCCGCAGCAATGCCCCAAAGCCCCCAGATTCTTCCAAAGATGATAAGGCAGGGAATCAGGATAATGCATTGCCTTAACATATTGAGGAGAATCGAAATTTTCGGGCGGCCCGTGACTGTAAACATATTGGCAGAGACAACCTGAAAGCCGTTTACGGGCAACATCAGCAGGGCAACCCGCATAGCCCAGGGAGCGAACGTGTAAAGGGCGGGGCTACCGTCCGGGACAAAGAGGCGGATCATCGCCAGGGGGAAACACTCGGCGGCGATGAAACCAAGGAGGCAAACAGAGGTAGCCGCTGTTATCGCAAGAACATACGCCCTAAGCACCCTGTTAAATTTTTTCGCCCCATAGTTGTAGCCCAATATTGGCTGGGCACCCTGATTTATGCCAAACACGGGCATGAGGATCAGCATCGAGATTGAGC